>ERZ651776.585-NODE-585-length-50173-cov-4.912189_pt1 | contig 50173 bp, 32 predicted proteins | sample MGYA00514761_ERZ651776 | MGnify/ENA metagenome assembly ERZ651776
AAGGACAAGGACAAGGACAAGGACAAGGACAAGGACAAGGACAAGGACAATGGCAATGACAATGACAATGACAGTGACAAGAAAGAATGGAAACATAACTTAAAGGTTTGATGTTGGCATAGCCACGACACTTTGCGAAACCGAAACGGAAAAGTATTCTACATTTTAGTGTCCTTCCGTAAATCTACGTACCCTAAAATCCACTATATACAGCTGCTCAATCTACGTGAAATCCACTATCAGCTGCTCAACCAAGTCGCTTGTTCCAACTGAGAGAGCGTTCCTGAATATTTCGTACAAAAAAAACTGCCCGCCTATAATCGATCCGCTCCATATGCAACGACTTCCGAGACCGTTGAATAACCCAGCTGCGCCTGACTCTTCCAAAAATCCCTTTACAATCGAGATAGGATCATTTAGGTCAACTTTATCAGAGCCTGACCCCTTCAATCTGCTGATATAGGTCAGTATGGAGTCCGCTGGCTGGCTCACAACGCTGCTCAACACCCCAGCAGCCCCTCCACTGGCGAAGGTTAGGAGCAGTTTTAGACCCTCTTGCCCCCCACCCGCCTCCAAAATTCCTGCCTCGCTCAACGCCGAGAAAGAAAAATCTCGAATCAAGTCAAATGCGAAGAACTTCACAGTTCCGAACAAAATTTGCCTCAACATGAGAGGCGGCAACCCATCATATAACTTGGTCCAGCCTCCGAACCTTCGTCCCTTGCCCTCCGCAGAAATTTTTGCGAGGGTTCCAGCGAGTCCAATCTCTCTGTACGTGTTTGGCTCGGCTACGGTGCGAATTCGAGCTGCCTCGATCGGTGTTAACCCAAAGCTCGCGATGACCGCCGCTAAGCTACCGCTGAGAAGGGAAATGTTTCCGCTCGACAAACCCAGCAAAGGGCTCAACACGCGCTTGGTCAGCTCGTAGCTTGGGTATACGCTCACACCGTACCAAAGGTATCCGGCAATCGTCGCCTGCGCCCCCAGAAACAACGCTCCCTTCCCCTCCTCCTTGGCAATCTTGATGGCTCCCCCGACAAGACCCTCGTACTTTTGTGGCTCTGTCTGGAGCCTAGTCTTAACGACGTCCAGTGGTATAACTGCCGAGTGTGTCAGTGCGCATCCCAGCCCCCCGCTGAGCGCAAAAAGTCCGTAAGTTTTCGCCGGCAAAGTCGACAGCGACCGGTAAAGAGGCGAGGTTGAAGTCGGACCGAAGACGGTGTTGTACTCATTCTTGACGTCACCCAGACCCCCATTCTTCAACTTCTCCCAAAGTGGGATTTCAGGCGTGAGCACGTAGTACACGTCCTTTTTCACGGCGATAAATCGAGTGGGGAGAAGCTGGTCGAGAGGACTGTCGCTGAGGGAGAAATAGCGATTATTCTTGTTGTTGTTGTTCCGGTAGTACTCAGGCACCGTCAGTAAGAGCTGGTCTAAATAAGACGCTGGGGGCTGCTCGCTTGGGGGCAGCAGACTGAATAGTATGCCTAGCTGTCGTCTGAACTCGTTGTCATTCTGGGGATTGCCAGTGACACCATAGGAACGCACGAAAAAAGCTGCCAGGTCCGATATACTTCCCGGAAAGTCCGCCAGCCCGTTGGCGACTGAAGCAGAAAGGCCGGCAAACTCGCCCTCGATGTATTTCTGCCTGGCGTTGGGGGTCTTTAATAATTTGGCGCCCTTCATCACACTGCCTCTCCAGTAAAGGCGAATGTTTTCGTCATAATTTATGAGAATTTTTGTCGTATAAGTGATGAATATCAATGACACTGTAGCAGATTTTCTTGGTGAGGCATTTGGGTCCGAGGATGGCTTGGAACCTGACACAGCTGCGGACCGGGAAGGCACTCTGTTCGCTCCTTTCCCTTCCCAAGCCCAAGTCACCATTTCAGCTGAGCACAAAGTTGGCATCACCCCCGCAGCAATGGAGGTTACCGCACCAACTTTGCGAAGGACAGACCTTCTGCAGTTTGGTGACTGAAAATTCACTGCCTCTTCGATATTGGTATCCACGTCATATCCTATATGGTGGTCCGTATTCTTACTTTCGTTAATATGTTTTGGGTTGTCGGTATGGATGGAAGTCTCTACACCGCACGATTTCATCAATTTGAGAGTGGAGGGACACACAAATGCGCAGCCTAGCTGGACAAGGAGGAGGAACATTGCAAATCTCATACTGGTCTGGTGTGCGGATGTGTGAGCTCGTTCTTGTACTCTAAGATGATACTTTAGGTGAATTTTTCACGTCAGAATACAATTTGTGAGGCCTCAGCTTTCTGATACTCCTAATACTATGTGTATCTAATCAATTTCTCAGCTGATCCCTCCTGACCACTTTAATCGGCAATTATTTGCTTCCTTCGCAAACTTCCAGATAATTTCTTTGTTTTACTCTTCTTGGGCATAATTTTTGTTTGAATTTGACAAAGACGGACGGTCAGAGAGTATATTAAGCCTCTTTATGGAAAAAATTTAAACAACTTGTTTATCCCCCTATATCCAAGGAATTCTAAACTCGTCAAAGTTGTCATTTCTGCTCTAAATGATCCTAATTATTCTCCCTCTGGTCCTTATCCTAGTCGTTCCGCCCGGTATCGGCTTCAGTGTTCCGCATGCTATGCTCTTGCAGCCTCGTCGTTCACTATTGCACTCCAACGTCGGGTCTGCAATTGACCCATCTCCAGGTGACGACTTTCCCCCTGCTGAAGAAGATGAAAATGTGAAGTATACCTTTGATCCTCCGCTTGGTAAATTGCAACGTATCGAGGATGTTGATGATGATGGGTACAAAGAAATTTTTCCCGACCGGGACCTCCACCCTTTCCAAACCATAAAGTCCACACCAAAATTTTTGTTTGCTTTGTCCGAGGCGACTGCTCGAAATGTGAAGGAGTTCCTTCTCAATGTTCTCACGCTGAAAAGCTCCTCCAAGAAGAAAGTTGGCACACTGATTCTCCTCCGTCATGGCGAGTCGCTGTGGAATGAGAACAAGACCTTCACAGGTTGGTCGGACCCTGACCTTTCGGACAGGGGAATACGTGAAGTGGCCCACGCTGCTCGGCTGCTTGTTGAAAGCGGGTATAGGTTTGACATGATTTATACGTCCCGCTTGAAGAGAGCTGTCCGCAGTGTCTGGCTTCTGTTGCAGGAGCTAGACCTCATCTACCTGCCTGTGTTTAAATCTTGGAGATTGAACGAACGACACTATGGCGCTCTACAAGGCCTGAGCAAGGTCGAAACCACAAAGATCCTCGGCTCAGAGATAGTGGCCAAATGGCGCGGCGGTCTATTCGACCGGCCCCCCGCTGCGTCCCGTGACAGCCCGCAATACCCGGGAAATAACCGCGCGTTCGCTGACCTACGTCGCGACCAACTGCCAACAACTGAATCCCTACATGACTGTATGTGTCGCAGTGAACCGCTCTGGCATAATCGTATCGCCTGCGATCTTCGGCAGGGCCGGGACGTATGCGTTGTAGCCCATGGAAATAGCCTGAGGGGACTGGTAAAGATCATCGACAACATCACGGATGCCAACATTGAGATGGTTGCTATTCCCACAAGCATTCCAATCATTTACAACTTCGACCTGACGAGAACTGGTGACCTCGTGCCTATCAAAATCGCTGACAAGGGCGCTAACCTGGTCAAGTTGGGGGCTGGCAATTCGACGGTTGCCAAATGGTCGCAGGTGAGTACCGGCAGATCAACTGAACGCTGCCTGCCATGAACAATGTACTCGTTGCTCATCATTCTTGGCACCTCTTCCCCTGGCAATCGTTGCAGTCAACAATGAGTGAATTTGGGATGAATGGGGTCTTTCTCGAGCAACCAGGCCTTCTCAGGGAAGCGCTTAAGAGGGAGAAAGCTTTGAGGGAGGGGGTTGGCTCAGAAATCGACGCGAAGATGGGAACAGCTGCAGTAACGAGATCGACGGCAGGAATGACGGGGACAGGGACAGCAACGGGAACGGCGACGGCGACAGCAACAGCAACGCCAGCAGCGACAGCGACAGCAACAGCAACGCCAGCAGCGACAGCGACAGCGACAGCGACAGCAACAAAAACTGCGGAAACAACTTCTTCGGAGATCCCAATGGTCCGTTCTCTAAAAGCACTCGAGGCTGAACGAATTTTTTTTCCCAAGCCAGAGCCAGATGATAGTAAGTTGGATGAGCCGCAGCTTAACGAAACGGAGGAGTCGAACAGCGTACCTTCGTTCGTCAAGGCACCCCGCCTCGACTATAACGACGTGGTCATCGTTAGGCATGGACAAACCGAATTCAACAAGCTGAAAATCTTCACCGGTTGGCTTGACGCATCTCTTGCCCCTGAAGGCAGGGCAGAGGCTCGTGCTGCGGGACTTGCCCTCAGAGAAAATGGAATCAAGTTTGATCTAGTTTACACTTCCTGGCTTTCGAGGGCGATTGAAACCGCGTGGTGTATCCTCGATGCTCAGGACGCACTGTGGGTACCGATTTTGAAGAGTTGGAGACTCAACGAGAGACAGTACGGATCGCTTCAAGGCCTCTCGAAACGGATGGTCAACCAGCGGCACGGGGAGGAGAAATTCTTGGCTTGGCGCCGTGGCTTTGAAACGCGACCTCCAAAAACGTCTTCATTTGATAAGAACTACCCGGGAAACGATGAACGCTACCAGAAGTATCTCGGCAATGATGTCAGGATTTCTCTGAGCGAATCCATCATTCGGAGTATTGAGGCAAAGAATATTGTGATACACCGCAAGTTGCCCAAAACGGAATCGCTAAAGGATTGCATGGACCGCACGATCCCCTTCTTCACCGAACATATCGTTCCTGACTCCATAGCAAAGGGTAAGCGCGTTCTCATAGCCTCTTCAGAAAACGCCATTCGGGGTCTATTAATGCACTTGTGCGAGATTCCGGAGGATAAGATCAGCCAGCTCGAGATCCCTACTGGTCTGCCCTTAGTTTTTAGTTTCAGGTCTCGCTGTATTAGCCTCCTTCCGGGTTATGACGTCGCCGAGTACAACTTTGGCACTATTGATGAGCTGCTCTTCAGACCTTGTTTGATCACCGATGACGATGATGGTGGTGTGATGGTGGAGAATTAATGAGGTGATGATAATTTAACGATTCGTTCATTTTAACATTTGATATACCACTAAATGTCAGCAACGGCCCCTTCTGCCATCGCCTTCGTATAGAGTTCACTCTCACGTGCGATCTCTCCAGTTGCGACCTTATTGTGGACCTTTTGGTTACATGTTCTTCCCGCCACCAAATCTTCGCGAGACTCGTCTTCGCGAGAATGCACTTGAATACCAACAGAGCGGATGAATTTGTCCTTAGCCTCCTTGCGCCAGTATTTTGCCACGTCCGGAACCCCAAAGTACATGCGGAAGACTTTGGCACGCCTCTCGCTCAATTCAGCCTTTCGCTGAGGGTCGGCCTTGAACCACAAGAACCAAGAGCGCCTCCTTGTCTCCAGCCAGTTTCTCGGCGCCGAGCGCAGTGTTTTCAACTCGCCGAGGACGTGGTTGTACAAATCCAAAACTTTCTCGTCCACATAGCAATGAAAGTCCTCAAAGTGAATCGTAAAATTATAGGGAAATATTTCTTTCTCCGGTACGACCAGTATCCCTTCCCGCGTTCTTGCAGAGTCTTCGATCTCGAATAGTTTCATGTTTCGATTCTCCAAAGGGAATCGAAACAACTCCGCCGACTTAGGAGTCAACTTGACCGATTTACTGTCATTTAAATTTACTTCCGGCCCCTCCCGTATCGTCATAAACCGCTGGCCGTCGAAAGACTCCAAAACTGTCACAAAGATGTAGCTTTCAAAGCGGGCAGAAAGTCGTGCTTCGGGGATCACGAGGTCTGGGTTGGTGCCATTGACGTAATATTTAGAGATTTTAGCAGTCACTTTTCGGTGTTGCTCATCAGCCTCGCGATTATTAATCCGCCTAGTGTGCGAAAAGAATGGTGAACTTCTTCTCGTTTCCGCCGACGAAAACAGAGGGAGAAGAATGCAGCTCGCCCAACAAGAAAAGAGTACAAGTTCGCTATTATTTTCGCATTGTCCTGTTCTTTCAAAGATGTTTTCTGGTGCCTTCGTCATCTCTTTCTCCTGCTCACGTCTCACTTTAACCCAATAATTCTCCCGCTTCGCAATCTGAGGCGCAAAGGTTATTCTCCCCGCCATGTTGTCTCGGTGCTTCTCTTGGGCAGCATGGTACGACTCCATGCGGAGGAACTCAATGAGGTCATTCTCTGCAAGTTGAAGCTCACTGAGAAGGTCAATTTGATGATTTGAGATGGCAGAGAGTTTCTCTGATTCTGAAGATTTATTGCAGCTTGTGCCAGGCCGCACATTTTCGGAAACTTCTTCAAATATTTCTAGTCGATATTTTGCCAAGGCTATGCGCTCGACACGCCGCAAGTACATTTCAAAACGCAATCGTGAAATCTCCAGAGTTTTGGCCAGCTTGTAATTCCCAAACAAAGCGATTTTGTAGTTGATGACCATGACGCGGCGCAGACGGCAAAGTATCAAATTTCGAAGTCTGGAATATTTTCCTCGAGAGGCGTTAAAGCGTGTGTTCTTTTTCATCTGATTGGTCGCTCTCCGGCTCCAAAAGGAGAAGAAAGAAGCGACACGCATTGCGAGTCTAAATGTCGTCTTGTCTTTTTCGTGTCTTTGTCGTGTCATTTTAGCCGGAGATATGGCTCATTCGTCTTGCACCACTTATTGATTTCGGAAATTTTCAATACACGTCCTTGGGCCATCTGAGATAAAACTGTCGTCGTCGATAGCACTCTGATTAAGTCTGAACCTAAAGAAATACTCCAAAAACACACCTTGCAGGGTTCCCCCCCGCCGAAACCGTGAGGATGTCTCCCGCCTCCCCCTCTCCCCAAAACCCCCAAAGTTCTCTAGACCCAACTTCATTGAGTTACATCTCCCTAATCACCCAGAATCACAACCTACATCTTTTTCCGAATGCCATCTTTCTGTCACACCGGTTCCATGCTCACAACCCTTCTCAGCAGTCACGGTACTTGCTTGCTTTGTCATATTTCCACAACCAAGAGTACTCCCGCGCTTATGCGGTGTTACAAGAGCCTGTCGGCGACGATATAAACCCTCGTTTCTACCGGAATATGAACGAGGGCAGTGTTTACCTCCTTGCTGAGTGCTGCTTTAAGCTGAATGACTTGGCCACCGGCGAGGCTGCGCTAACGCACGACACGGAGATAAGCACTCGCGGTTTTTCTGAATCCTGTCCTCTTATTGTGGCCGCTAATTCTGGCGACGGGTCCATAGTGGAGTCAAAAAGTAACAAGAAAATGGCAAAAAAGTGCAACAAAATTCCCAATGGAGCTGCAGGAATCTATCTATTGGCAACCTTCCTACACAAATCCCCCGCGCGTAAGGCGGATGCGATCCTGTGCTACCGCATGTGTCTCGAGCTGGATCCCACGCTATTCCTGGCTTACACAGCCCTGGCTGATTTGGGGTACACGTCTTCCTCAGCTGCCTCATCTGAAAACCATCTGTGCTGCCTGACCTCTTGCGAGATATTTGGGTCTACTGATGCGGCTTGGCTGAGTAATAGTCATCAGAACGATCGAGGCGATCATTCTCACGCGTCACCTCCCCTCCGCCCGGCTCCTGCCACCGTTTCTAGTCAGAATGATGGGAACAAATTCAACAACAAATTCGAGGATGAGAGCATCAATAATATTCAGACACAAATCCAGTTCCAAGTTACCGGCGCCTCTCTCCCTCCCGATGAGAGCCACAGTCGTGCTGCTCCGCATGGTTCGATGTTCGCGACTCCGAACCTCACCCCCATTGAACGGCAGATGATCCACCTGCAGACGCCAGTGAACCGCGCGAAGAAGGTCGCTCAGAGGGAGCTCTACGACTCCAGCGGGGGACTGGGCGATTCTTTTCTGCATGCCAGCGGAGGCAGCGTGAGCATGAACGTCACGAGAAACATGGATAGCCGCTTTATGAATACTGTGAACACCATGAACACAATGAACACTTCGGGAGGTGGAAGCGTGAGCGCCATCATGAAGAGGGGAGGGAAGAGGGGTGGGGGGGGGAATAGGTTATCTTTTGGTAGCACGATGGAGAGGAGTACTGGTGGGGGTGTTCTGGGGAATATTTTTTCTCCAACTGAGGGTATGCCAATGCCTCCCCCTCCTCCTCCAGATAGTAACGGCAATAACGACAACAATGATGAAGAGGATGACAACCCCAACCACACAAATATCGATCATGACAACGACAACGACAACGACAACGACAACGACAACGATAACGATAACGATAACGACCTGGGGACAGGTGTGGAGTCAATCCTCTCTCTCCTCGCAACGCTCGGAAGCGCCTACACCCTCCTTTCACAATATAGATGCGTACAAGCCCTCAAACTCTTTCGGCGTGTCTCCACGCCCCAGTTCCAGACAGGTTGGGTGCAGCAAATGATCGGACGGAGTTATTTTGAGATCTCAAACTACCCTAAGAGTAGGGTTGCATTCTGCCTCATGCAGCAATTCGAGCCGTATCGGGTGAAGGGCCTGGAAATTTACTCTACGGTTCTGTGGCATCTGAAGCAGGAGGTTGAGCTCTGCACCCTCGCACAGAGGGTCATTGATTTTGACAAGTTCGCCCCCGAAACTTGGTGTGTGGTCGGCAATGCTTTTTCGCTGCAGAAAGAGCACGAGATGGCCCTGAAATTCTTTCGCCGCAGCATCCAAGTCAAGCCTGACTTCCACTACAGCCACACGCTGAGCGGACACGAGTATGTAAGCAATGAAGACTTCGAGAAGGCCATCGCTTGTTTTAGACACGCGCTTCGATGCGATGAGAGACATTACAACGCCTGGTACGGGTTGGGTAGCATTTACTATAGACAGGAGAAATTTGATCTGGCGGAGTACCACCTGAAGCGAGCAATTTCCATCAACAGGCAGTCGAGCGTCTTGCACTGTCACCTTGGTATGGTTTTGCAAGCTAGCGGAAAGTTCCATGATGCCCTCGATGTCCTAAAGATTGCGCACAGGCTGGAGCCCAACAATCCGCAGGCGACCTTCCAGCGAGCCAATGTTCTCATCTCACTCAATAATTACAGTGAGGCGCTTTCTGCTCTCCACAGTGTCCGGGATTCTGCTCCTCGTGAGGCAAGCGTTCATTTTCTCATTGGCAAGGTGTGCAAGAAGTTGGGGATGATTGACGATGCAATGGCAAATTTCATGACGGCGCTTGATCTCGACCACAAAGACAACCAGATAATAAGGGGTGAGATCGACAGACTGAACGATGAGGAAGGCTGGGTGGAGAACGGGGACCATGAATTCTAATGAGTATGAGATTGAGCTCGAAGGACGATGAATTTTGTGAAAAACTCTTGTCGTGAAAAAAAACTTCGTGCTTTCAGTTTCGCTTTTCATTAGAAAAAATTTCGGCACTAATAATACTCATGGGGTAGAAGTCATGCGGTCGGTCACGTATATTCCTTCACTATTACTCTCTAAATTCACCAAACCGCCTTTGAACCTCAATCCTCTCAACTTAGCTTCCACCCCTCTTGGTTCGCTCTCGCTGAGCAGAGACGGTATGCTGCTGCTGCCCAGGCTATTCGTCAGATCCAGTCCAAACACTCCCACGAGCACACTCTCGACAAAATCTAACGACGTGACTTCATTGAAAAGCGTCACTTCGAATGGCTTGTAAGCAACAAAAATGCCGTCATCGTTCTCTATTATCCCTGTGGCTTGTCCGTGTGGTCCCAACTTGGTTACTTGTGCCGTTCGAATGAGAAATTTTACTCCTTCGTCCAAGTGGCCGAGTTTTATCATAGCGCTGCTCGTCAGTGCTGGCCAGCCGTTGTAGGCTCCGTTGGGACCATGGTCCGTTCTGTCAGAATCTTTCGCAGCCTCGTCCGAAAGAGAAAGCGCTCTCATCCAACTTTCGGTGAGCAGCTCGTCCGACACGAACTTTACCATTTCATCCGCCATCTCCCTCGGGAAATATTCCGACATGAATTCGGTTGTATAAACGAAATCAATCACAGTTCTCACAGGAACGTCGGTATCGTTGAGGCTGCGCGCTGCAAATACGCCCTGTCCATTTTGATAAAGTTCCAAAACTTTCGCCGCAAGCTCATCAGCATCGTCACGGAGCTGTTTTACCTTATCGTCTTCACCCTCGCCAGAAATTTCGATCAAGTTTGACAGAACTTTCATCATCCACACATTAGCGCTGTTGAATGCCGCAACCTTGTGCTCATAACTTGGAACACATTCAAGTAGGTTCTCGGATTCGCCATAATCCGCGAGGTCTATCCCACCTTCTACATTTCTTGTGTTATTCTTAAAGGCTAACGCGAAATTTTCCATCCAGGCAATGACAGGCTTATCTTCGACCAGCTCGTTCAGGAAATCGTAGTCACCAGTGACAGCTACGTAGTTGTAAGAAAGTTTAAAAATGCTGAAATCATTTGCTGCGTAATGATTGCCTACATTGATGCCGCCCATCAAATCGATTCCCCAACCGCTCTCATTGTCATTTCCGGCCATCTTTATGAAATATAAAATTGAGGCCCGTGTATTAACGGGGTCTAAAAGGCTGTATGAAGTTGCTGCATACGCGATATCCCAAAAGAATATGTTTGTGGTGCAATTTTCGCCGCTACCAGTCACGTATGCGGTGGTTGTATTAGGCGGAGCGTGTGGGACATGAGGGTTTCTTTCGTTGACGTGGCGGTGCAACTCTAAGAATCCAACGACTCCGCTGTAGTAGACTCGCTCAAGGTCAACGTCGTCGGTTTCTAGGGTTGGCAGAGATCCTGTGAAATATTTGTCGTCCTCGTCGTCGAACACACTTTTGAATCGCTCCTCGCGATCGGTTTTGGCAGCTTCAAAGTGAGCATCAAAATTGTCAAGGACGGCCTGAGCCATGCTAGCAGCACCAACGTCATTCCCGAACGCAATCACAACTCGGTAAGTGTTCTCGTGTTTTGCAAATTTAATGGAAGTGATCGCTCCACTTTCGTGGTCAACCCAAACACCATCATCAACCTCAACGAATGCAGCAGATTCGTTCACAAATGACCTGGGCGCATACCAATTCCAGCAATTTCGCTGCATAAATTCCGGATAATGAATCTGGTGGTCGCTGCAGTTAACAGCATTAGCGGGAAAAGATCTGACGTTTGGATTCAACTGGAGTTCGATGTCGTCATAATCCACATAAGCGGAGGAGAAATTCATTGTCATCATGACAAAAAAATCACTCAAAGGAAGTCTCACTTCTGAGTGGACTTGCACTGTACTAGTCGATCCCTTCCTATTAAACCCATATGGGCTCCATCTATAATGCTCCGTAAAGACAGGCTCTCCGTTGATAGAAAGGAGGCCAAGCTGACTAGAATTTCTCTCCACAGTCGAGTAAGGGCCACTCGTGAATGGAGGGAATGTCAGTGATCTTATGGCGAAAACGTTCTCGCTAGCAATGAGAGAACCTACCAAACTGTTGGCAGTGGGCAAGGCAATGCCGTGCGGCACTCCCTTCCACTCAGGAGGGTCAACATCAGGGTAAAGCCCACGATGATAAGTCTGCCAATCACCAGATAATGATTCAAGAGAAGGGAGGTTGTAAGCTAGGGCAGTCCTCTGAAGAAGCAAAATGTAAAGAAGGGTGTACATCTTGAGGTGAAATGAGCAACCGTTAGGAACTTAGGGTTGTTAGGGCGTACATCTGGTACTCGCAAAACCTTGAAGAAATAGTTGGAGTTCCGGATGGAGTTGGATGGAGACACGGAATCTTTCAAGAAACCATTTCGAACGGTTTGATCACCCTACATGATATCCAATTTTATAGCACGTGTGAGCACCACATATTACTATCTTTCGGCACTGTAAAAGTAGGTTATGTTCCAAATAAACATATTTTAGGCTTATCGAAAGTCGTTCGTATTGTAGAAATGTCCTGAAGCCCTAACTTCTCGTTTTCATTTTTGCCGCGTTATTCAGCATTGGGTTTACGCCCTCGAAGACAGAATCTGCCGATTCCCTCGGGGGAGGTACCCTTTCTTCTTCACTGTCACTGCTGCTGCTGCTACCACTGCTACTTGAACTACCGCTCGAACCAGTACTGGTATCGCTTCCACTTTCGCTTCCACTTTCGCTTCCACATTCATGGTTGTCAGCTCGTTCTACTTTCTTCAAATTTGTCATTTCGACATTCCGTTCCCGCTCCATCTTTGCCTTCTTGTTCATTGCATCAAGTTTTTCTGTCCCCAAACGATTTGAGAATTTACCCTTGAGTTTCTTGCTGAGCATCTTCATGCTTTGTTGCCTCTCCCCAACTAAATTGACGCCTTCAATCATTTTCATTATCCATTTGAGGTTATCTCCCTTAGCTTCGTCCGCAAGAAACTTTTTGGCGACTTCACCGTGCTTTTTCTTCTTCTGCAATCCTCCTAGCGCTTTTCGGAAACTGGGTTCCTTTTCGACTTCATGAACTGAATCTGTGCTTTTTGCATCCCCCATCTCAAGGTCGCCATTCTTGTCGCCATTTGTTGAGTTTATGATCTCCTTGGTATCACGGGTCTCAGGGCCCTTGTTCCTTGCAAGATCTTTCCCTTCGAACTCGATTATTCTCTCCACGATGACTTCCAAGCTTTCTAGCCATAGTTTGACCTGGGAAGATAGCAAGTGTTGAAGTGATTAGTGAGACCGACAGAAAGAGGGCGAATGATAATATCGGTCGGCGCTTGTACTTCATGCTTCTTCTCTGCCGTACCTCTGGTCCTTCGGTCATTTTTGTGAGCTTTTCTTCCAACGTAGTCCGCCTTTTTATGCTCTTCACGACCGATCTGTGCGTCGCGCAGTCCTCCTCTCTGACCCCTGCATTTCTGAGCCGCAATTTAACAAACCCAATGGCAGTATCAGCGTCGTCAAGATTTTTGTACACTTTCTCCACGCTCTCATCCTTGATTTTCAATTCATCTTTCACTGCGACCTTGACGCGAGAAACGATCAGTGAGCCCTCATTGGCCATTTGGGTTTGGAAGTCTTGGTCGGTCACGTCCATGCGGTCTATCGTCTCAACGTGAAGCGCCCAATTTTTAAGTGCCGCGCGTAATGGTTTCCCAATCTTTGACTTGCCCTTCATGAATCTAGTGCTCTTAGCCCAATTAGCGCTTCCGCTGGAGCTGGCATCATTTGATTTCCTTATCTCAAGCGCGAAAACAGCGAGGAAGGAGAAGGCAAAGAGAAAATTCAACAAGGCGAAAATAACACCAACAGCGTACACTGTTTGAGACTGGTAGGATCCTATCATAGCCAATACATTCCCCGCAATCGTGATCGTGATGCTCAGCGCTTCCGCCGCGCTGAATAAATTTAGATTTTTTATGATTCTCGAGGGCTCTTTCACCATCGGGCGTGAATAAAGAAACAACAGCAAGAATCCGAAATTAATGCAAAGCACGCTCCAGCCCTGGATGCGCTGTTCCAATACCTCGTCGATTTCGATTCCGTTGATAGTCCATGACTCGGTAAGAAGACGAGAATAGGGGAATGCGCTCGCCGTGATGAGCGCAGCTTTTCGCAGCATTTGGACTGCCTCAAACCAACACATGGAAGGAATATACCACTCGAAGAGGGCCGTGTAAGGACTCGCAGCATTGAGTTTGTTTTCTCTTTTCGCCTTTCGCAACGTAAAAATGATGTACAGGGGAAAGCCCCAGCCTATGAATATTCCGACTAAGAATGCGTGGATATCGATATAATCTAGCGATGATATCCAATCAGAAAAATTGTTACTCTCGAACTGACACGGAGTAGATGTGTCACTCCTCAAATAATACGTCCCGCTCGCTGAATCATCTCGCACGCAGTCGTACATGCTCGCAGCTGATTGCAGCACGGGGGTGTACCACAACATTAACAAAAATACCCCCAGCTGCTGGAGCTTTTTCTCTTCACTACTATTGATGGGGAGGTTCCTCCACTTCTCAAAGATGAAGAGAAAGAAAGCAATGGGAACATAAATAAAAAGAAGAAAATTCCACCGAGTGTTCCACCATTCAGGCGTAATGCACAGCATGTCACTAAGCGGCAGTCGGAAGGGAAGGCTGTAGAAGGCTAGGGAAGGCCAGTCGATATTCACATGCGTTGTGAGCTCAGATGTTTGGAAAAAGGTGCTCAGAACCTTTACCTGCACCATCTTTTGTCTTTCTTGTGCGACTTCCTCGACGTATAGACCGGTCAAAACTACAACAACAAGACTTCCAAAGATCATAATAAACGATCCCGACACATCGCACTTTTCGCATCCCGTTTCAGTTAGGAATTCACCTTTTTTACAGCTGATAGACTTGCAACTATCCCTCCCAGCATCCTCCTCGAGATAGTCGACAATCTGAGTGTTGCAATCGTTGCAACTGTAATTTCGAGCTCCGATGACCATACTTGCTTTTCCTGGCTCGCAAATATTGCAAGGTTCACCGTCCTGGATCTCTTTGTATCGACCCGCTACACAGAACTCGCATTCAGTGGCTGCGGTACTCTGAGAGTACCGTCCAGTTGGGCAAAATTTGCAGTCCATTTCGTCGTCGTGGTCCATAAGTATATGTGACGTCTTGTCGAGCTGAAACCTGCCCGCAGGACAAGGCTTGCAAATATCCCCCCTCTCATCATTGTAATATCCAGTACCGCAGATTTGGCACTGTGGATTGATGGGAGCACGGTCCGGATCTAAATACTCTTTGGGCTCGCTCCCTATCAAACATCGATTGCAATTAGCCGCCCCTTCAGGGGAATAAGAGCCAAAGGGACATTTCTTGCACTCTGACTGTCCGAATCCATCGGTGTAATTGTTTTTTGCGCATGCCATGCACTCGCCAGCACCAGACCGATAGTTGAAGCGTCCAGGAGGGCATTGCATGCAGTACTGGCTTGCACGAGGGGCGTACCAACCAGGTCCGCAGTCTTGGCAGGAGCTTGCGCCTTCGCCTTGGGCGGTTTCTTTCCCAGCTGGACAAGCAGTGCAGGAGCTAGCTCGGGGGGTAGCGGAGAAGGTGCCAATGGGGCAAAATGATTTCGGAGCGTTATCCCCTCTTTCGCGCTCGCCAAAGCAACTCACTTTATCGACGTCAAGTTGCTCCCTGTGGCCAGGACAGTACGTGCCCGGCTCGCGGCATTCGCAGCATATAATTACGCCAGTAAAAGGGCGCTCATTGTCGCAGTACCAACCAGGAGGGCAGGGATTTCCCATTTTTCCAGTCCAATCATCCCTGTCGTAAGGGCATTCATTCAAGATAGACGTTCGCCTGGAATCGAAGGCCGTGCTTGGAATGGGAAGAAGGATGAAAATAATGAAGAGGGGCAGCAGATCTTGAAGAAACATCGCTTCAAGTGTGTGTGGGAGGAAGTCGATTTCGCCCAAAAGTGAGGCTCTCTTGCAGTTCAGATAGTATATCGTGTGTGTGGGAGAAGTCGATTTCGCCAAAAAGCGTTTGCTTAGATAGTATAACAACTTCACAAAAATCTCATTGGTTCTTTTTGCCAACTAACTCCAAAAGAACTACATGAATTATCTGAATCTGTGCATTTTTGTATCCAGTCACCTCCCAAGACAAGACATTTCTATTACAGCGACACGATGAATTTTCTCATTCAAACTCTTTCCTTTCTGTTGTCAATTGCTTCTTCCTTTGAGTTGCCTGACCCCCTTTGGCTGCGTTACGACTCTCTCGTCCCTAATCCGGGAGACTATGCACAGATTAAAGATGTACAGGTCCTCGTTGACGCTAAGACGTGCGCCGAGGACCACAACCTCAAAGTTCTGGATTCTATTTCACATGAGCTATCGTTCGGCCTGCAGAATTTGCTTGGTCGTGATATTCCTGCGACGAGTATATGCGACTCTCCCTCTCCCGAGGAATTGCTTAGCTCTGGGAGTGTTTTTGGGTCTGAGGACGTGACCTTTAAGATCTACATCAACTCGACTTACCTCTCCCAAAATGGTCCTGAAGGCTACACTATCAAGCCCACGGTCATGACGGCTGCAACTCCCTCCGGTGCTCTCTACGGTGCTTTTAAACTCCTATCGTTCGTTCAGCGCCACATACCAATTCCAGAACAGTACTCATCCCAGCCTGCCATGGCTCAGCGATCTTGGAATCTCTGGGATATTATGGATGGTAGAGTGGAACGAGGCATGTCCGGGTTTTCGCTATTATGGCCCTACGCGCTCTACCCAGACGGAGATCCGCCTCCTAGAAACCAGCTCTACGTGGCTTCTCTTTGTGATTCTTCCGACCCTTACCAGCAGTGGGAGGGCGACACTTTTTCCACCTTTTTACCTTCTGCAGTAAAAAATGTTGGAGCTCAGCAGTGCATCGATACGATGTCTTGCGACCCTGTTACTGTGAGTGGTTGTGACGATGAAAGTCGGGCCGCTCAGTTTGTCTACAACAAGGAGAATATGACTATCGCGAGCGGTTCGACTGGCTCCAACCACCCTGACGCCTGTGGCAGAGGTAATGGGCTTTGCTTGGACTTAAACCGTGGTAATGGTCCTGACATCGATATTTACAATTGTCATAATACGAGCAACGATGATTTCACTCACCAATTGTTCTTATACGATGAAGATACAAAGCAAATAAAGTTCAAAGAGGCAGACGACTCTCACGAGCCCCGGTGTTTGACCTTATTACCTTCTTACCCTTTGCCTGACGCTTCCGACAATACACATGATAACGATCCTTGGGATCCTACGTCACCCAGCTTCTACAAAAAGCGCATTGTTGAGATGCTTCGGTTACTAAAATCCTCCGGCATTAACACCTTAGTTATCAACAATGTGAACGCATGCGGCGATGTGGCGAATCGCGCCCTTGCAGAGACTAAGATGTGGACTGAAAATCTGGGACCTTTGTTTGACGCGTGGGCAATACAGCCAATGCTGTCCGTCTGCTTTGATGGTCCCAATGAGATCGATCAAATCAGCTCGGATCCGCGGGACCCTGCAAGTACCGAGTGGTGGGTTAACAAGTTCAACGAGATTTACGAGAGATACCCGAGGTTCGCGGGAGTGCTTGTGAAGGCAGACAGCGAGGGGAATGTGGGCCCGATGACTTTCAACTGTACTGAAGCTGACGGAGCAAATTTACTCGCTCGAGCGATTGCCCCTCACGGTGGCAAGGTTCTATGGAGAGGATTCGTTTATGGATCCGATATCCACGTAGAAGATGAGAAGAAGAGCCGCGACCTGGCGCGTCAAGCCTACGACACCTTCATGCCTTTGGACGGCAAGTTTGATGATAACGTAGTCATCCAGATTAAAAATGGCCCGATGGACTTCCAGATTCGTGAGCCACCTCATCCACTGCTAGGTGGGCTTCCTAAGAGCAACATCATGATGGAGGTCTCGGCGGCGCAGCAATATACAGGCTGCGAGATCCATGCCGTGCAATTCACCACTCAGTGGTCTCATTACTTGGAATGGGATACCATGTGGGACATGGACAGTAATAGTACTACGATGCGGAGTCTGCTCACGGGAGTCGATCACGGCGGTGTGAGTGAGTGGGGTGGTGGACTTGCTTGCGTTAGCAACCTCGGAAATTACAACAATTACACCGGTCATGTATTAAGCGGAGCGAATCTTTTCGCCTGCGGGAGGCTAGGATGGGACCCTTCCATGAATCCTGCTGAAATAGACCGCGAGTGGGCTGAGATGACTTTCACGATGAATAAGAAAGTGGTGGATACGGTTGTGGATATTGTCCAAAGAACTTGGGAGGTATTTGAGGGATACAGCTCACCGATGGGAATCGGCTTTATGGCTGGCCAGAATAATCCCAACGGATGTGCACCTAAAACAGATGGCCCTGGTATTGGCCCCGGCGGGATGGAATGCCCTATCGATCGAGACCACGGTGATCATTATTGGATGAACCCTTGTGAGGACTACGACTTTCAAAATTCGAGTTCACACGGTCTGGGTTGTGACAGAACGTCCATAGGAGTTGGCTCACAGATGATCGAGGTTTACTCTCCTGGCGTTCAAGCGCTGCTAGACGATATTTCTACGATCCCCGAGGAGCTCACATTGTTCTTTCACAACTTGGCTTGGACAGATTTGGTGTCGCCCTACGAATACTATGCACAAAACGACACAAAAGTAACGCTATTTGAGAGAATTAGAGATCGACACGAGGGTGCCCTCAAAGAGTTGAAGGGCATAGCTGAGGCTTGGGGAAAGCTCGAGGACGAATTCGAATCAAAAGACAAACGGTTTGAGGGAGTGCGGGCAAGATTTCAGCAGCAGGTGAATGATGCATTCATCATGCGCGACCAGATAATGGACTTTTATAGTTTCATCAGCGGGCTCGAATAACATAATGTAATGCTAATTTTTGTCTAAGAACGCATGTCGCTCTACTATTCTCTACCAAATAAATTAAGTCACCTCCTGAGTACTCAGCGCGCAATCCAATCATTACTCAGCGCGCCCTTGAAAAGTTCAATGGCATACTCCTGCAAAAAATTTGCCGGTAATTCAACGACAACAACATCGTCTTCTTGGACTGTAATTCTGTAGTTGTCTATGTCTTCCGGGTCCTCGATACCACTGTCCACAACGATTCTCGTTGGTGGAAAATAATCACCAAGATCATCCCAAACCTCCTGGAGGGTTAACATCAGCACATCGTTCAATTTCCTAATGACAAGAAATTCCCCGATTCTATCGCCAGAATTCGAAAAATGCACATCCGAGAGGATTGCTGTGGTTAATCGCTGATTGTAGTCTACGTTGTGCGAGGACGTGCCTAATGTGCTCAGCGTTTTTCTCATGTCATCCATCGCGTCTTTGTGATCTACTTTCATTTTCTTTGTTAACTTCCTTTGTCTTCGCCGCAAAAGCAAATCCTTGCTGCTCTTGTCATTATCACTATTATCTTCTCCTCCACTAACATCAATGCCGAAACTCTTCTTCAAAACCGTGCGAAAAAATTTTAAGGCTCCCAGAGGTGAAGGGCGAACAGAGGGTAGGCGGTGCGAATTCAACGTTAATGTTGGGGATGTTGAGTTCAAGTTCCCATTGTCAAAGTTCCCATTGTCAGAGTTCCCATTGTCAGAGTTCCATTTGTCCTCACTAGCTGTTCCGCTGGAAAATGTGTAAAAGGAGAGCTTCGTATCAGCTGAAGCGAGATGAGTGCGTGAAGATGAAAGAGAAAGGAAACGAGTCAGTACTGCGACAGCATTCGTGTTCGTGCTGATCACATCTGGGACGTTCAGCGAATGAAATTTGTCCGGGTGTATTTGAGCAATGATTCGGCGAGCAAGCAGCTTTGCCTTCATTTGCGTTTGCGTCGGAGGTATAGACGAGGAGGAGAAAAATGACAAGCGGTGACTTCGGTTTCTCAGCACAGCGGGTTGAGCACGAAAAGAAAACATTCCAGAGAACGAAAGGCCAAAGCCGGTTGCCTTAGGCGATGCGCCCCTGTTTAATCAATTATTTTGGCTAAATTGGAGGTCATTCTTTGCATTTTGAGGTGCGTGCGGCCCCCCCCCCGGATTTCTTGTTCTTTCATTGTATAGATGGGCAGGCTTCATTTTTATTTCAGTTCATTCATTGTCTGTATTCATTGCCGATAACTTTATCGATGTTTTCATTGTTGATGTTGTCCGCAATCTTCCTTATCTTGACACTCCACGTTGATGCTTTCGCACCGACAACTGTCCAATACAACCGCTGTCAAGGGCTCTATGCGAATGGCAGTAGTGAATCAACCGCATCCTCTTGGATAAAGCCGTCGGCCCCAATCCCTACGATTACACCCTCCTTGCTCACCACACTATCTTCCCCATCATCATGGAAGAAATGTATCAGCCTGATAGGATCCACTGGCTCTATCGGCACGCAAACGCTCGACATCGTCCTGGAACGGCCGGACAATTTTGAGATAGTGTCTCTCGCAGCTGGCACCAACGTGGATCTCATGGTATCCCAAATAAAGCAATTCTCGCCGACTCTTGCTTGCATGTCTACCCCTGAGGCGGCTTCTGCAGTCCGTTCTTCCCTCCCCCCTGGCTGCAAAACAGAGGTCGTGCATGGCGCCGACGGTCTTGTTGCATGCGCGACTCTCCCGAGTTGCGACATAGTCGTGACAGGAATCGTGGGATCCGCCGGTTTGCTCCCCACAATTGCCGCCATCAAGGCCAAAAAAGACATCGCCCTTGCCAACAAAGAAACGCTGATCTCCGGCGGCCCGGTGATTAACCCTCTGGTCGCCGAGCATAAGATTAATATGGTTCCTGCTGATAGTGAGCACAGCGCCATATTTCAGTCCCTCCAAGGGGTTCCAGATGGTGGTATTCGTCGTGTTATTTTGACAGCCAGTGGGGGCGCTTTCCGTGATTTCTCGAAAGATGAGCTCTTCGATTTGTGCGAGAATGACCCTGCATTCGTGAAGAAGAAGGCGACAACGCACCCAAATTGGGACATGGGAGCTAAGATCACCCTCGACAGCGCGACCATGATGAACAAGGGTTTGGAGGTGATCGAAGCGCACTATTTGTTCGGTGCAGCCTACGACGATATCGACGTGGTGATTCACCCCCAGTCCATCGTACACTCCATGATTGAGACAAAGGATACAAGCTGTATTGCGCAGCTTGGTTGGGCGGATATGCGCCTTCCGTTGGTCTACTCTTTGAGCTGGCCCCACCGAGTTGAGATGAAGTACGAACCTCTCGACTTGGCAAAAATCGGCTCTTTGACCTTCAAGGAGCCTGACCGGACCAAGTACCCTTGCATCGATCTTGCTTACTCGGCAGGCCGCGCTGGTGGGACGATGACGGCTGTCTTAAATGCTGCAAATGAGGCTGCGAACGAGGCCTTCAGATCTCCGTCAATGAATATTGGATTTTTGGACATTCCTGCCGTAATCGAGCGCACCATGGAGAAGCACAAGGAAGAGTTCATAAGCAGTGATGAAGTTACGCTGGATGACATACTGGCTTTTGACAGTTGGGCGAGGCGAAACGTTAAGCAGGAAATTGAGTTATTAGGAAAGAAAGAGTTGAAAGTGTAGTGAAAGTGCAGTTATCTTGTTTGACAATGACTCTTGTTGTGATTTGTGACCTAAGAACGGCGCAAAAAAAGTGTTCTATCGCTTCAACTACTCTGGGCTCAACGTTATTAAAATTTATTACTCAATACTCTGTTCCTCCGACTTCCTGTTTGCAAGTTGTCGGTCCCCCTCGTCCCCTTGGGGGTCAGCGGCCGTCTCGGCACTTCCTCTGACATCGAGGAGGCCGCTGACACCAGACTCCTTTTCAGCATTGTTGGTGTAGGCTTCAACTTCTCTCGCTGATGTGGCTCCTGCTGTAGCCTAGTCATACCAATGCTTGTCACAGCCCTGTCTCTGTTCATGGGGCTTTTTTGTTCTTTCTGCATAAGGTTCCTCGTCCCGCTTCCTTTGGGACTCACTTTGGGGTTCATTGTCACCGCCCTGCCCCTGTTTATGGGGCTATTTCCTTTGTTCATCGCCTCGCTTACATTCGGGACTATACCCGGATAATCTATGGCAAACCCTCGCTCGCTGATACCTCCACGGCGTTTCCTGGCTGCCGACACGTTTTCTGACACCTCGTTCTCGGCCAAATTCTCTTCTCCTCCCTCCGTCTCTGTCGTCTCAATCTCTCCCTCGTTGAGTTTGATATTTGCGTTTTTCGCCTTTTCAGAACCTGGCAAGTCCGCTTTCAATAAAATCTTGCTCTCTCTGGCACTCAACTCGATTCCCTTCTTCCTGAGTTCTTCCTGAATCTGACCAATGTCCATATTAACTCTCAGCGCGCTACTCCTTCGTCTCGCCAGGGCGTCATGCTGACTCGTCTGGTCCGCTTCGTTTTCTTCCTCATGAAATTCCCAGCCGAGAAAGTCCTCGGCCACTATTCTTCTCAATTTTAAGTTACCTTCTCCCTCACTCAAGGCTTTCTCACTGAGGCTGAGCATCTCCTCTTTCGCTTTCTCTTTCTCTTCCACGTCTGTCCCAAAACTCACAACGGAATTCTTGGTTGCTCTCTTAGGGGTGGAGAACCTCAATTCGTAAACCCCTTTCTTGGGCAGATCTTTGATCCAGGTGACAGGCAAGCTGAACCCAAACCCATTGTACCTTTCATCAAACAGACATTTGCCGTTTTCTCCCACAGCCATCTTGATCAGGATCTCGGCAAGCAAATGGGTGTCGTGCTGACTCAAATCTAACTTATAGAAGCCGTCAGGTCGGAAGGGGTTGAAGAGATTGAGCGGTCCTAATCGGTGCATAACAGCTTGGCGCTCTATTTTGGTGAGCTCATCCAGACACAGAAACATACATTCTTCGTCAACCAGGCGACAGAAGAAAATAATGAACACCTCCACGCGCTCCATGCTTTTCGTAAACATCTTCAATAGCTTCGAGATTTGCTCGGAAGAGAGAAAGAAGTTGGCACTCCTTCTCCTCAGAGTAATGATACGGTCTTGTTGCTTCACCTTCTTGATAATGGACTCCCAGAGAGTGAAGAATTCGTCGAACTCAATCTCGCCGCTCCCATCGTCGTCCATGGACTGAAATAGCTCTTCCACCTCCTCAGTGCTCATAAGTTGACCCAAGGACTTTAAAATTAACGACAGTTCGTCCACTCCAATGGTTCCGCCACCATCTTTGTCGAACATTTCGAATATGTCCTTCAACTGCGAGTAAATGGGAAAAGGAGTGGGATAAGGAGTAAGAAAATATACGAGAAAAAGAGTGCGGGGACGTAAGAATATTTGGGATGTCACTTTTAAACTCACCTCCTCCTCCTGGATGGTGTCGGAGAACTCCAAATTGACAAATTCCTTCACAAACACATCAAAGTCCTCGTCGGTTAGCTCAGTCGCCTCGCTCTCTGGCCTTACAGTGGAGACGTAGTCGAATTCAAATGTCCCACGGCTGGGAATTTTCCAAAGGTGGTCGTACGTGAAAGGCACACCGTCGTAGCTCTCATTCCGGAAGTTTTCCCAGTTCCCTTTCTGAGTCAAATCCAATTTGCCCTCCAGCCGCCTTGCAAGCCTCTCCACTGTGTTCACCTCGCAAATTTTGGTCGCCACCATGCGCTCATACTCGATGCTCAAATTCAATCTATAGTGACCAGTTGGGTTGCTAGGGTTAAAATAATAAAACTGTCCAAGCCTCTTCTCGACCTGCTTTCGCTCGAGCTGATTGAGCTTACTCAGCAATTTTTCCGCATTTTCGGCATCTGAGACTTGCGTGAAGAGCCGAGTAGCAACAACAACCTTACTGTCACTCGACTCAAATTCATCGATGACTTCCCCCACCTGCTCACTGTTAAAAGCGAACGTTTCACTGAGAGATTTCACAATGTTGCTCGCGTTGCGCTCGTCGTGCTTGCCGGAGCGCTTCAGCTGTTCTTTGAGAATGCTGAACTGGTTGGCGTTCATTTCGCTATTTTCTATCGGCCTGTTGGACACAAAAGCCAACTCCAAAATGCCTTCCTCGGGGCAACTCCAGGCCATGGGATCGTCTTCCGGGAAATCAAAAAATACACCATTAAGCTTCTCTCCCCTCCAGCACTCGCCTCCTTGAGTGTAAGCGAGCTCTTGCAACGACTTGGCAATCATTCGGTCGTAAGGAATTGACAGATCCAGTGTGTAGAAGCCGTTAGGCTCGTTGATGTCGAATGGAATGGGTCCATCATCTGGAACCTCAAAATTACACTTTTCCAGGCTGATCTCTCTCATGTTCCCTTCGTTGGCGATCATTTTCAATAGCGCCTTGCCTCCTGTTGGCCCGACTGGATTTCCGTCCATGGTGAGCTTCTTGAGAATCTTGTTCTGCTTCAGACTATCAGCAATGCAGATACTCCCTCTCTCCTTGATCTTATTGTAAGATATGTCAAGAGTGTGCAAGTACTCGCTACTGCTGACGAACTTACAAACGGCAAAGATTGCTACGTCGAGCCCAAAATGATTCCAAGATAAGTTTAGCTTGGTAAGGCTTTGGTTCTCTTGAAGTGACTTGGCGATCTTAATGGAATCCTCGCCACGGAACTGGTTCCAGCTTAGGTCCACATCCGTCAGTGAGAGGCTTGCTGCACCGACACTCAACAGACTACCAATTGACGACCCACATTTAGCCAAATTATTGCGGTCGAGCTGTAGAGTCGTGAGCGTCCCGCAGTCGGTCATGGACTGCGCTAGCAGTCCCATGTTCTTGTCTCCTAACTTGCAGCCGCTCAGTTTCAGCTCCATCAGCTTGACAGGCTCAGGCTGCGTGAAGATCCTTGACAGAGCAACAGTGGCGCTCCACTTAATCGAGTTGTGGCTGACATCGAGCACCCGGAGCATCTGGTGCCTTCCCACAGCACTAAGCAACACTGCCATCCCTCGGTTGTGTATTGAGTTTTCCGCGACCTCGAGGGAATTGACCTTGAGCGGGCACTGAGATAGGAATGCTCCGAGAGCGACCGTCGCCTTATCTCCGATACCATACCGCGTGAGTTTCATCTCCACAAGCCCAGAGGCATTCTGGCGAATGTGGTCGAAGATTGGAAGCGGCGCAGTACACTCACTTTCGCACGTTCTGAGGTACACCGTCCTTGCAGAGCCGGGTCGACAAGATATTCTCGGCTTATGGAGGGACTCATAAACGGAGTAGAGGTGGTAAGAGTGATAATGGTCTGTCTGGTCTTCGGTTGTGTCGTCCTCAGGCTCGCTCTCTGAGTCATCGTTGAGAAGCTGCTGAGCAGTATCGTAAGAACGCATGTCTGTAAACGCCTTCAGCCTATTCTGCTGCTCAACTCCGAGCCCATTCCTCATGCTTACTCTCCTCATAAACCTGCTGCTCTCGAAGGCTGAGCCTCGCCGACCCTTCGTCTTTGCCCTCATCGCATTGGGAATTCCGTTCCGGTGATAGCTGGACAACTTGCGACGCATGGAGAGTGCATGGGCCGCTCGGAACTGCTTGTTAGAGGGACCCTTCTTTCCCCGCCCATGCATAGTGTTTTGAAGGTCAAGCAAGATCCTTTCGGGGGTAAGTGCAAGGAATTCCTCCTCTTCCAAATCTGTTTGTGTCTTGACCTTGTTTTCAGTCGTGTCATTCGCGTTTGTACCTGCGATTGAAAACGATTTCAGAGCCTTCCCATCGTCTTCCTCCCCAGAAGATTCTTCTGAAGAGTCTGATTCGTCGCTGCTACCACTCTCACTTTCACTGCTAATCCTCCACTCCTCTCTCATCTTCTCACACACGTCAACCATCCTCTCGTACTCCTCCCTCCACTTCTCCACATCCACGATCCTCCTAGTCTTACCCTCATTTTCTCCCTCTCCCATCCCCATCATCCCAAAACCCCCTCCCATGTTCTCTTCCTCCCCTAAGAGCTCTTCGATGAGGCCCAATCCCCCTCCGGCATCTCCCGCACCACCCAAATGGGACATGCCCAAAATTATATCCTCCCACCCTTCACCAATTAGCGAAGAATGCGCCAAAAACGACGACTTTTTGCTTGCCATCGTCTTAGCGAGAGCAGTCTTGCTTCCTTTCCTGTGGGACATAACAGAAGATTGGGGTGAGGTTGAGGTTCCAGCGGTTGCAAATGCCCCACCTGATAGAAAGCCCCCTGTCTGAATCGCAGTGAGCGCCCCTCCGACGTCATCAGTTTCGAAACCTGAGGAAGAGGGAAGCGAAAAGTTCCACGCCGAGCTCCTGGGAAAGAAATTTTGTTTTTTTTGTTTTTTTTGTTTCAGTCCCTTTTTAGTTCGCCGCTTTTTTGGGTCCGCGATCGGAATCGAGGCGGAAGTAGCAGCAGCACTTCCTTTCGCTTTGGTTGGAGACATGTTAGGAGAGCGGGATGTAGGCGATTTGGGACTCTTGCTTCCCGAGGGGATCAACGCGCCCCCTCGGCCCATCCCAAACGATCAGATGAGATTGTAGAAGAAAATATGGAAGTGAAAGGGGGACAAGCCAAGTGGTGTTGGGCAAAAGAATGGAGAAGTTGGTCAGTTTCGGAAGAAGGGGAAAAGGTATAAGCAGCTAGTTTCTGTTTTAATTCCTGGCGGTGGTAATGATAATCTGAATGATAGAAGGGAAGTTTTCTGCTGATTTCTTTAGAAAACCTATTCGATTTAAGATAGAAAATAGAGAAGATCAAATTGTGGTTTTCCGGAAAAACGGAGTTGCTGAATTGAGAATCCCAGAATAATTTAGAAAACCCGAAAGCCCGATAGCTAGAGTTGCTTCCATTTTTACATTTCTTCTTCCATCCCAACATATCACACGCACCCTCAAAATGGGTGCTGCCGCTTCAATCCCGGATAGAATCTCCCTCGACCAAGCAAAGGCTTTTGCTGAAGCGTCAAACATCGATTTCAATGAGGAACACTTTGTAACAATGAGCAAGGGTGCTGCTGATGGTTGTTGCTCAAAGGAGGCATTTTTAGAAGCCGCAAAATCACTGTCTGCGCCAGCAGTGGTAGAAGTAGGCTCGCAGAAAATGGAGAATGAGCCCTCTCCTGACGGAGTAGTAGACGCAGCTTCTTCAGCTGAATCTTGTCTTCTTTTGAGAGTTGAATGCACCTTACAGGAAATAGAGCAAAAAGTGGAAGAGCTCCAGAATTCCGGACGCACCCCAATTGTGGTAGACCGTTCGAAAGATCATCTGGTTGACACGTTTTACGGCTACAGCGGCTGCCATCTGTTTGATGCTAAATTTGTCTCTCTTGAGCTTGCGAAGAAGAATCTCACCCAAGAAGAGGCTCACAAAAAGCTAAACCAAGCGCTGACAGGTTGTTTGAAAAAGGGCCAACCACTGATTCTTGCCTGCTGTAACTCTGTACCTTCGTTTTCCACTTCGCTGAATAACGAAAGTAAATTTCCAAGCGCTACAGTGTTGAAAAACTCTGGGAAAGGATTTGCTCTCGATACGGAGGCGAAATGGGGTGATGTACTGTTTGGTGATGAAGAGCGGGAAAATCCTCCACACAGTGGGATGGGTTACTGTGATCCCAAATTTTGCGTTGCCTTAACCTCTCATCTTGATCCTGAGGATCTCGAGGAATTCTTTTTTGACGATGGGATGGGCTTTGATGCTTTTCCCAAAGGCGATTTTGCTGTGGTGATCGTGAAGCATGCGGAAGGAACGGAGATGATGGAATGAGAAAAAACAAAATTAGATTGTTGTAATTTGACTATTTTAAGTGTATGTGTTGTTTTCCTTTAAACCCTCAGTTACCTATTGTATTATATTCTTCAAAATAAAGTCCATGAGCTGGGGAAACAGCTGGTTGAGAATCACTGAGGGGAAAATTAAGTGGTGAGGATGGAATATAGCCCTATTTCTGTTCGCGACCCCCATAATAATTTGCTTTGCGGCTTTGTCTGCCGGATCCCATGTAATTTTATCGCTCATCTCCCCCATAGCATACTCGCGAGCACCTTCAGTGTCTGTTGCACCGATATTGGCAATTGTGATGGATATATTGCTGTTCGGATCCATCATCTTTAATTCTGTGCGTAACGCGTCGAAAAATCCATTGAGGGCGTGCTTTGTTGCGCTATAAACTGCCGTTTTAGGAGTACCTGCGTACCCAGCCAGACTGCTCACAACGCCAATCTGGCCGCCTTCAGCTGATAGCTTGAGACTGTCCATAGCGAATGTCGTTAGCCAAACGTAAGAAAAGAAGTTAGATTCAAATGGGTGGTTTAGCAAAGAACCCATTTCCTTTTGTTCTTGATTTTGTTTTTGTTTTTCCATCGAAATTGCTGAAATTGCAGTTGAATCTGAAGTTTGGTCACTGTTGACCAACCAAAAGCCAACATTCGTTTTTGCAATGTGGTTAAGTATAAGAGCATCTAGTGGTTCATTGTCGAGCGCGTTGAGAGCATTTTCCATGAATTTTCGACAAGTCCACTCGGCTGAGAGATCGGCTGCAAGCACAATGATTTTCGACTTTGTCTCAGGAAACCTTCTCAGAGCTTCTTCCCTCACAGCCTCCAATTTTGTTTTCGTTCGAGAAACTATAACGATGTTGGCGTCCCGCTGCACAAGTTCCATCACAATTGCCTTGCCGATGCCCTGCGATGCGCCGGTTACTATGACGTTTTTTTTCATCCATGCTTTGTGAAGTTGTTGAGGAGGAATGTAAAGAGGAGCAAGGAGCCAGTACAAAAGCAGTGGGACGGCAGCTGCGAAGAAAAAATTGGTGGCGGCCATAATACTTTTATCTCCCCTTTGACAGAGAAATTTCTTTTTTTAAGGGGAGTTTCTCTTCCTGTTGTTCCGCCGTTAGAAGCTGAAAATAGCTAAAATAGTGTGTGGAGTTTTGACCCTAAATCAGCTTCTTGATAATCGGTTTCTAGCCGTTCCGCGTTCCGACGTTTGGTAGTTAGGTGAATTTTCTGTAAATTGAACTTTTAATACTATCTTTTCGCTGATCCGGAAGCAATCGACCATTTCTAAGCCTTCCGGCAGCTAAAAAAACAACCTACTTCTTTTTAGACAGGATTCTGAGCTTGATTCTGAGCTTGATCGCTGACCAGAGCTAACAGCCAGCTCTAACCCTAAGAATGTCCCAAGCCATAGAGCCTAAAGAACCAAAGCCGAAGAATCGAATCCGAAAGAAGGATTTCGATTCGTTCACCCAAGAAGAGAGGGAGAAACATGTGAAGAAAACTGGGCACCAAATTTGGGAACTTGATTTAATTAACATCTTCATCCAGCGTCGTAAGTATGGGCTCCCTGGCACTAATGGCGGGTTCCTTAGCAATATGTGGAAGTGGATGCTACAGGAACACCCTCTCTTGTCGACATTTTGTGCGCACAGAATTCATCCCTTTTCTCGAAAGGAACGAATTGCTGTTCTATGGTGCTCTTTCAGCTGGGCATTCTTGTGGACAGCTGTTTTTGCTTCTCAGGACGCGACATCCCACGCAAATTGTGTAGCAGGGGGCGGAGTCATCGATGGAATCGATTATAGTGAAGAACTGGGTACGGACTGCAATGATGATAGTAACCTTTTGTGGCAGGGCTTTTGTGGAGCACCTGATCGGCGATGCGTAGCAGGAGACCCTCTTTACGACCAAGCTTTTGCTGAATTTGAAATGGGTAGAAAGCCCTCGTGTGGGGCAAAGATCTGTACGTTGCTACCTAAGCAGCGCGATATGGACGTTAACCAATTAAAAGAATTTTGTCATCAGAAATCTGAGATGAACTCGCCAAATGATGCATTCACTTGCTTAGACCCGGAGGACTGCTGCAACACAGAGTACTGCAATTATTATACGCAAGATGATTGGAATGACGGCTGTGGAGGATTCTACTTGAGCACTGTGTGGGTTGCTCTTTTAGTATTCGTTGCGGAATTTTTCTTGAGGTTTTTAGCTGAATGCGCTATTGTCCAAGGCAGTCACAGGTGGATTGAGTGCTGTGCAGAGCTCTTAGGAAGGTGCATTCTCATCTTCTTCGTCTTTCTGTCAATTGGGGGGTACGCGGCTGGAGCAGTAATACTCGCAAGGGCACGTGACATCGAGACGCCTCGAAAATTCGCCAACGATTGGTTTCAGGCAAAGATTTGGGCCTGGGTTATGTGGTTCCCTTATCAGATTCCTGTCTATGCATTAGGGTACAAACGTGATAAGGCTTACTTTGCATACGAGTTTCCTAATCTCGTTGCACTGCCGGACGGGAATGATTATGTTGTACAAACAACGGAGACGTCACAGCAAGAGCAGCAGCAACCTGACAACAGCGGAAATGTAGCACGAGTCGTTCCTTTAGTTGCTGCCCCGCAACCGCAACAGATGCAACAACAACAACAGATGCAACAACAGCAGCAACAACAGATGCAAATGCAGGCTCAACAACAACAACAACAGATGCAGATGCAGATGATGCAATCGGGCCAGTCTCCTCAGATGGGAATGCCGCAGATGGGAATGCCACAGATGGCAATGCCACAAATGGGGGTGCCACAAATGGGGGTGCCACAAGTTGCAGTAAATATTGGCCAACAATTCGTCGATGCAGCGGTTGTTGGAGGGCTTCATGAACTCGGTGCATAAGTGATGGGTCATAAAAAGAACGAAAAAGCAACCACATTATTGAACTTCTATTACTGTTTCTTTATCTTGAATATGTTTGCTCCCGTAATCAGTAAACAAAGATAGTTGGCGTCATTTGGCATGATTTAGGGCCAAACACTCTGGATTTGCTTGTTGTCGTCCCTCCTTCCTTGTCAAATTGTTGAAAAAAAATCAACTTTAGCTTTACCTCCTTGGAAGTAAGTTCATCCCTAATTTCTTATTTTCAAATAAATCTGTTTTATCGCACATGATACTTGGAGAACTCTCCTGAGATCTTAAACTCCAGATCCCCATGACAACACCACCAGACAATACGGATGAAATCAACTCGGTCGTTAGCACTATTTCTCGGTCCTCCACTCAAACCGGTATTAATCTCAAGGCACTTGTGGCGCTAATCCATCAGCATGTTTCAAGCTCCAAGATTGGTATGAAGGATGCTCACTTGATACAATTTAATAACATCAAGACCCACGGCATCACGTCTGAGGATGATATGGAGCTGCTGAAAGCATTGGAAACCCAGTGTGTACCACAGATTGCTGTCAATAATAGCAGTATGCGTAAATCCCCCAGCCGGATCCAACTTGCCAACTCCAGGCCAAACTCCCAGGCATTAGGTACCCGACTCCGTCCTGTGACCAGAGAGCTGATTGATGAAAGAGGCACCAACCGAGGACATGTGCAGACCACTCCATTTCGACCAGATTATCGTAGCCAGAACGAGCTTTTAAAGACTGTTTATCCCTCAGGCTTTCTGTTCAAAAAAGATAAAAAACAACAGCAGCTGGTCAATTTGGTGGGCAATGAAAAAGACGATTACTGTGACAAAGAAACGAGCGATTATGTGATCAATGAGCGATATAAGAGCGTCGACTTGCTCCACTTAAAAGCTGAGGGTTCTTCTCCAGATAAGTTCGCGATGGATTCATCCGCTGTTGCCGAGAGCAGCGAAGAAGTGAAGATGATGAAAAAAATGATGGAGGACTACAGAAAGCAAGTGGAGGAGAATGCCAAGAGCGGGGGGTTGAGGACAAACATTGTCAAGGTTCCCATCCGGCCGCAGAGCTTTGACGCAACTTTTCCTCAGAGCACAGCTTCCACGTATAATATTGGGCAAAAAGATGAGCCGTTAGCAAAGTCCATGCCGAGAAAGGTGATGGTAAACGCGAAGGAGAGTTTGAATTGGGATACAAACGCAAAAATGAATACAGGTGCAAAAGTTAGCACCAAGGCTACGGCGGTAAGGAGTCCTCAAAAGTTGTCAGCAACATCAGCAGTCTTGAGTAGTGCTCAGAAACCCCATAATGAAGGCGAGCAACCTCGAGGAGAACAACATCGGTCGAGAAACAGCAGCTTTGGAGGCTTTATGAGCCAGGATGGGTATGAATCTTCCATAAGTACTGGTGTGATGGTGATCGATAGTTCGAGTTACACCACCGAAGAGAACCGCAAGAATTACGAGAAAAGAGATACAGACTCTGGTTCCCAATTTAGTGCGAATGTGAAATTTTCCGAAGAAGAAACACTTTCACCGTTCCCGAGCGGAAAAAATCCGGCCTCGGTTGCTCCTTCTTTATTGAGGGATGGGCTCGATGATTTTGATTTGAATAGACCTCGCACTGATAGTAGGTCTAAATCGCTTTCTGCCTTGGATGGTATGAAACCGAGCGGTGAGGACATCATTAAGGTCAGTGAAATGCCTCCTGAACTTCTGAACAGTGATCACTTTCAATCCATTGCAGTTTCAAGCATAGATGCGCCCACACCGCGAGCTCCTCCCACCCCTATCCCCACTCGAACTTCTCCAGTCACTGAGGCTGAACGGGGCCTAGAAAGTAACGATGCTAAAAACAGGCACAATAATGACAACGACAACGACAACGACAACGACAACGACAACGACAACGACAACGACAACGACAACGACAACGAAAACGACAACGAAAACGAAAACGACGATGACGACGGCAGTGATGACGCGGAGATCGAGATCGATGAGTGTGTGAATGCCAATGATATGTCATCCCCAACTAAGTGGATTTCCGCGGCTCTTTCTTCGACAGATTCTTTCACGAACCACTACCTCCACCTCCTCACACTTCTCTCAAACCATTATGCCCTCTCTCACCGACATCGCTTTTCGGCTCGCTTGACATGCGATGTAGCTCGTATTCTCATTCGGCTGGAAAAGTGGGATCCCGCGCTTAAAGCACTTGACAACGTGTCCGCTTACTACGGGGGAGAAGGTGGGTGGGGACCTCTCAGTGAGTGGGTACAGTTGAGGAGGAGTTTTTGTCTCTATAAACTGGGCGAAAAGACCGATTACCTCCGGTGTTTGCTGGGTTTCCTTGAGGCTAAGTCTGCCTCGTTAAATGATGGCAATATTGTTGGCCTCGTGACCGATAGCCTTCGTTCTGCGATCTTCTCGGAGATCAAATCCCTTATCCATGGCCCTCTCTCAAAAACGGCTGTTTTTGCCTTCGTCCCTTGCTTTCACTCTCAGCTTACGATTTTCACGCCTCCCGTGTCACTTACGTCAACGAGCGACAATGATAAGCAAAAATACCGTCTCGGTGTCCCGATCGAATTTTCTCTTGTACTGACGTCAAATTTTCCCAGCACGATTGAGATTCAGGGAGTTGGTTTAACTGTAATCAGGGCGGATGACTTTGATCGTTATAATGAAGCAAGGGGAGGCGTCGAGGGAGAGATTCCAGAGGACATCACTGATGCTACTCTAAAGCCCTGTGGTGATTTCGCCGGAGTCATCAACCCGGGAGAAAACACCATCACGTTTGCCACTACCCCCACGACCTTGGGCCAGTTTATTTTTGGAAAATGCATGTAAGTGCGAATCGAATATTATAGAATGGCCTCATCTTGCGTGATCCTTGACGCTCTCTCGCCACTAACTCCTTCTCTTCTAACTTCATCCAATTTTTCCGTCGCCTCGTTGTCGTGCTTCCCAACGAAGTGTAACTTTCGGCTCTGCAACTCTGGTGGATACATTCGCGAGTTTCGCGAACTGTCATGAGGGTAACCGTACCTCCGTTGTTAGCAGCAGTCTGTTCGGTTATGAAGTTATACCGAGTGTTCCCGACATCGTTATCGTGACGCCTACGAAGCCCCCATTGATAATCGGGGGTAATAAAAAAGTTTGTGAGATTATGATTAAGACAGGAGATGACATAAGCATCGTGGATGGCCGTCTAGATTTGTCGGTTGATGGGAAACTTAAGCTTGGCACGCGTTCTCTCTCGGTGAGAAAGGTGGGTCCGAACTCATCAAGCCGGTTAGAGTTCCCTGTAGATATGAGGAGGACCACAGTCGCGGACTTCCATAAGGTTGAGTTGTTGTTCAATGTGACTTTTTGCAAGGGAGACGTTGACGAAGAAGAAAGGGTCATCACGGAAAGGGAACATATGACTGCGCAGTTGAGACACGTAATTACACTACGGTCTTGTTTGGGGTTTGAGGGGCTGAAGACGGAGTTCAAGGACTTCATGCAACGAGATGTGTTGGCACAGGTTGTTCTGAGGTCCCTGTTACCCGAAACGTCGATAGTGAGGAGCGTGGAGGCGTTTGGGGTGAGTAAGACGAAACTAAATCACCTGGTAAACGAGGGTGAGGAGCTCTTCCTTTCTTTTCAGTTGCCAGAAGATTTTGGATCGGAAGTTGACGATGATGGCAATGGCAATGGTAATGGCAATGGCAATGACACCATGCTTCTGAGGATCGAATATGAAACACTATTCGACGGGAACGTGTTCAAACAATCTATAGAGCTGGAGAAGAACGTTTTGGCAATGGTGTCGGATCTCAGACGATCGCAAAAGGCTATCGTATCAGCCAGACAGAATAAGAATAATTTTTTGAGGATTGAGGACGGTAACGGCGGCGTGAAAAATATGACTCTTCATTTCGGCGGCGGAGGGGATGAATTCCAAATCAAAGGGGGCAAAGGGTGGATTTTGCTGGGGAAGACAAAGGGGAAATTGGAGAAAGGGCAAAGTGTCCTTTATATTGAAGGGATCCCAAACAATCCTGATACAGCTGGTTCAGCTTTATCGGTTAGTGGAATCGAGTTCTTCATTGATGGGGAAAAGACACTCCTCAACAATTACAAAGACTTGCAGTAATATTTTTGTTAACGACGCCGCCGCTGCCTTTATTTAGCTATTTGTTCATAAAATTAGTAGCCAACATGCTGATCACTGAGCATTTCGATGGAGACATTTGGCTTCGACGGCTTTCGTGTGCCGTTCTCCGGGTCCTCCTTCTTTCCGATGGCAGGGTTTAGCTTCCCCTCCTTTCCCTTCCACGTTGTATTCCCCATGTCACTGCATGAGACAGCCCTTCGCCGTAGCGTCTCCGTCGCAGCAATCTCCTGGAACTCCTCGCTCAACGCCTGCAATTGCTTCGCGCCATCGATCGATAACGGCGACAAGCTCTCAATGTGATCACCCCCCAGACCGCTCTTCATAAGCATGCTCCGCAGCAAGAAATAGTACTTCGCGTACTCACTTGCAAGCACCTTGACATCATACTTGAGGGCGTCGAGCATGGCAAGTTCGAGCTCGTTGATTCGAGCAAGTGTGAAGCTACTACAAACCTGGCTGAAATCGGCATTCCACATCGAAAGGTCATCCCATACCTTACTGGCCATAACCATGGCTGAGAATATTATCGACTTCCAATTTGTTACCCTCAGCCGAATCCCTCCCTTTGTCTGCCGAAGCAACCGCTCCACGTATATCAAACTCATGATAATGCAATCAGTCTCCATTTGCGACTTGGTGAAGATCGAGCGGTAGAAGTTGTGCAGCTCCTCGAGGCTTGGAACGTCTTTCTCGCTCGCGTTGGTACGTTCTAGTTTCGTTTTTGTGTCTTCACCGTCTCCTGCTCCGCGACGGTATTCCTTGTCGTTGAAAATTTCGTATTCTTCAAATAGCTACCGAGAGTTTGCAAGGAAGGGGAAGGGGTTAGAAAGTGTAGAGACCGCAGCAGAGACCGCAGCAGAGACCGCAGCAGAGACCGCAGCAGAGACCGCAGCAGAGACCGCCTAGCAGAGACCGCCTAGCAGAGACCGCCTAGCAGAGACCGCAGCATATATATCTGCTGTCAAGAACTGTTCATATGATTGGCCAACTCACCTCGTCCTGGCTAAATGCCCCCGTGGTTGCTTGCACCATGTGTGCCCTGAATACCCCACACACGCATTTAATAGTGGCGTCTTTGTCAGGAGCCGACATTGTTGTCCCAACATAGATGGTGCCGCCAGAATTGCGGTGCATCAATCTAGGCATGGGCATTCGGTCATCGGGGGAAGTTGAGATGCGACCTGGTAAATTGAGCAGCTCGCTGTCCTCTGGAATAGAGCCGCTCGAACTGTTACCGCTTATGTCACGCACAAGGTCGGGAGACATTGAACGGATTGAGTCTGTCAGTGAGTGCAGAGAGTTGACATCACGCTCAGCGCTCCCCTCCTCCACGTTTTTGTGTCCAGAATTCTCCCCGGCCTTCTTCTTGTTTTCGTCTCTTTTGAGCTCGGCTATCATGAGGTCATCCATAGAGGAAATCGTCCGCACCATCCGATTACTTGGCATTGGTGGTTCACTGGCGCTCGTCATCCGCTGAATCCCAGCCATCCCAATGTCAGGAAAAGAATCATCGCTCTCTGATTCCCTCCCGCCAACGTTCACGTTGACATCGACTACACTTCCATTACCCCCTCCCCTTTCCAGACTTGCCAGAATATTCGCCTCCATCTCAGCGAAAAAGTCCTTTTGCTTTTTCTCCTTGTCAATCATTGCCTGCCGCTCGGACGGAGAGGCCAGACAAAGAGGCTTCCTCCATTGCGTCTCCCGCGTGCGTTTGTCGTAGTAGTATGTTCTCTGCGTCTTGGGGTCTATGGCCTCCTTCCAGTGTTTTGCATTTGACGGAGAGTCAGCCATCGATTCGTACAGGAGGTCTGGGATTGGAAGGGGTACGGAAATAGTAAAGGGAAGGGTTCTACGGTTTAAATTTTGCTCGGCAGGGTTTTTTACGTTGAATTTATTGCCAGCGCGCTGCAATTCGATGTTAAATAATTCAAATTGATGTCAGTTTTTATTTCTAGGTGGTGGCGACTCCGCTCCCACCAACTTTTTGTTCCCACTCCTTCTTTCCTCTTCGCGGTCTTAAAAATGCAGGTATCCTGTGCTTCTCTCGTAGCTATTTGTCTCTCGCCACGTGCTAAACCGTCAAATGTGAAATGCTAACACCAATCTCACCTGCTTTTGTTTTGCCCCTCCTCATCTTGTTTTCCCAGATCTTTATCAAGGTGAGTAGTATGTTGCATTTGGGTTAGGCGGAGGCGCGGTTAGGCGGAGGCGCGGTTAGGCGGAGGCGCGGTTAGGCGGAGGCGCGGTTGGGCGGAGGCGCGAAGAGGGAAATATTTTGTCTGGAATTTGGATGACTACAAATGTTTCTATTTTATTTCACTGTGCTCTATCTAATCACTACAAATGAACGAAACGTAGACCCTCACAGGACGCAAGCAAGCTCATAACTTCGAGCCTGATACGATGATCAGACAAGTTAAGGAAGCTCTTCAAGAAAAGGAAGGCATTCAGGTCGATCAGATTCGCTTGATCTCTGCCGGAAAACAACTCAGTGATGATAAGGACCTGGCGAGCCACAATGTAACTGCCGGTAGCACCATTCATATGGTACTGCAGCTTCGCGGAGGGATTTAATTGTTTCTTGGATAAGGCAAGAGAAGACAAAAGAACACAGTAGAGAAGTTTTCCAGCGACGACAGTCAAGTGTCTTTCAATTTATGTGCAAACAGGCGCTGCGTACCCATTAGTCTCCTCTATTTTTTTCTCAAGTGATGTGCAATTTAAGTAATGTGGGTCCTGGTATCCATCGTCCCCTGTCTGCCAGGCCCCTGCAACCCACTGATCCAGCAAATCGCTCATTTCTTGCAATTTTTCCACCTCAACATCACTCAGATCGTTCAATTCCAGCTCGTCTTCGCTTAAATTGAAGAGACAGCCCAACTCGCTCTTACATACCACATCCGGCTCTTCCTGGTTCGGGAAATAATGCTCAGCGCTTGGCCAGCACTCTGGCTGCCAGAAACCTAGCCCCTCGTTCTGATACTGGGGGTTGCCCCTCACTATCTTCCACTCCACACCGGTTTCCTCGTCCTCCACAATGAGCGTGTCACTCGCAATCGGTAGAATGGTCCGTCGCTTGCTCTCCCCATCACCGGCTTTCCCCAGTAATAATTCGCTCAAGTCGATCCCGTCGACATTAGGTACTTCGCCGCTTCCCTCGTCATTGTCATCGACACCCGCCAAGCTGCAGAAAGTGGAGTACCAGTCCGCGAACATGATCTTTTCGTCCACATCTTGCCCCACTAAACTCTCATCAAGCACATTCTTCCCCCCAGCGATGAACGAAATCACTCTCACCCCCCCCTCAAAACCACTCCCTTTTGTGCCTCGAAAAGGGTGGTTATTGGCAGCCCAATAGCTCGGTCCACCATTGTCACTGCTCCACAGCATTAGCGTGTCATCAAACATCCCTTTCTCATGCAATGTGTTTGTCACATTTTTCGTCACCTCGTCGGCGCAGGTCATCATCGCCTGCATCGCCCTCCGGTCCATAGAGGGTTTGTCTTGTGGATAGTCTGTGATGTTGCTATTCAAATCCATGAACGCTTCCGTTGATGTGTATGGGCTATGGCAGTTCTGTAACGATATGAACATGAAGAGAGGGGTTGCGTCCGCATCATGGTTTTTTATGAATTCGTTCGCGTCGTTTCCGTAGAGTAGGCAGCTATTTGTCCCATTGCGATCGCTCGGTCCCTCGCCCTTCTCGCCACCCCATAGATCGACACTATTGAAGGCCTCATAGCTGATCTGGGTGTCATGATCTTCGCCACCCCCCAAGAAACCAAAAAAGTAATCAAAGCCGCGTCGCGTAGGTAGATTTGAAGTCTGTCTCGCCCCAAGATGCCATTTGCCGACCATGGCCGTTGTGTAGTTGGCTTCCTTGAGCTTTTTCGGTAGCATTGTCATCCTCAGATCCACGCCTCCTGTGGAGTTCACATTAGAAGGATTGATCTCGTTCACATGGATCGGGTAGCGACCACTGAGAAGTGAAGATCGCGATGGACTGCAGTACTTATAACTGTAGTGGCGGTTCAGGCGCCGGCCGCTGGTCGACACCAGCTCAGTTATTGCAGGAGTGAAAGCTTCCTCATTGGTCAACTCAGTGTTGTGGTGCCCCAAATCGTCCACTAACAAAATTATTAGGTGCGGCTGCGACCTCTTGATGGCTAGTGAGGAGGCAGCAATTGAGAGGAAAATCGTAATTAATTTCATTAGTTAGGAGGCAAAAAATAATGAGAAGGAGAAAACGGAGAAGAAGTTCAGAAGTGTATGGAACAACGTTTTAATCGCGGATCATCGGTCACAAGAGCAATAACGTTACCGATGCAAGGGCACTTACGGGCCACGAACTCTTCTTTTGTTAAAACTTGTGCAGTAATTTCTGGATCCGCCAACTCCCCTTCTTCTTCTTCTCTCCCGTTCAAGGCATGTTTGCATATAAAACATATAAAGTCGATGGGGTAAAATACATCATAAGTGGGAAGCCAATTGCAGAAGGAGCCACGGCAACAATCTATTGCTGCAAGCTGAAATCTAACAAACGATCCCTTTTTGCACTGAAGAAGATTGTGGCTAACGATGATGAGTCCGAAAATGCGACCAAGGAGGAAATTCGAACCCTTGTTACCCTTAGTGGAGGTTCTCACCCCAACATTGTAAACCTGATAGCCTATGAGCAACAAAGTGAGCGGCAGAAAAAGACAGGGGCTACTAACAACATTTTCTTGCTCCTCTATCCATTTTTCAGGAAGGGGACGTTAGCTGATGTGAACGTTATTCACGAGGGTATCTTTTTGCAGATATTGGATGCTCTTGATTTCATGCACAAGTCAGGTTATCGTCACAACGATGTGAAACCTCTCAATGTTCTCCTCTCCGATGATGAAAAAACTCCCATACTCACTGACTTAGGCAGTGCTACTCCAGCAACTGTGACGGTATCCAGCAGGAAAGAAGCTCTCACCATTATGGACTTTCATGCCCGGAACACCACAGCAAGCTACCGAGCTCCGGAACTATGGGACATTCCAAGCAAAACAACTATAACAGCGAAGGCCGATGCATTCAGCGCTGGAGCTGTGTTGTTCTTTATATTGTTCAAGAAGCCGTGTTTTGAATACCATGTAGGGAAAGTTCTCCTCCCGACAGATGCTCAATATGAGAGCGATGATATTCTGGTCAATGTTCTTCTTAGTTTATTGATTGTCGAGAGCGAGAATCGGATGTCTATCGGCGAGGCGATAGATGCGTTAAAAAAATCTTCATTATCACCACGCCAAGCGGCGATAAATGACGCTTACTACAAGTCAAACATCACAATGGAGCGAAAAGACACGAGTATTCTCTCTTCTGATTTCGCAGATTTCTCCAATGTCAGCTTTGACGACGATGCGTAGATAGGTGATAAAAATGTTTTTAACAAAAGCCACTACCTCTAAATGTCAACATTCTGCGTCTTCCACGTCAATATCAACGCCAATTTTGTGAATAACCCTCCTCCATATCCTCCGCCGCACCCGCATAAAACAAAAGGGTTCCTCGAACCATCGGGGAAACCTGAAGCCCCAAGAGTACTCCCACGCCTTCTCACTCAGAGGTCTACTGAAGATTTGCCACTGTTGTTGTACCTCCCAACCTTCCTGCAAATCGTCGATGCAATCCTCAAAGGTAGAGGAGTAATCTTTCCTGCCCTCATGTCGCCATGCCCCTGGATCGGTCAGTAATAAATTGTTGCTCCAACCAAACCGCGGCAGCCAGCGCTCAAACTGGTAAACCTGCTCTACCTTTGTAGCAGCTGCCTTAAAAGCAGAATCGATTTTAATCTCTATCTCACAGGTGGCGTTGTCAATCCTCTCCCCTGTGCGAGCGTCAAAAAGAGGAACAAATACGTGCTTGAAATTATCGTGCATCGGGATGTCACTAATCTTAACTATCCCATCCGCCACACAAGTAGCCGCGCCAATTTTTTTTCTGTCCATTACGCTGAAAATTATCCTGCCAGTGCCCCTCTCGCATTCAATCTCGCTCAGTGGGGAAAAAATTGCTCTGAAGGGAGGAGCAAAAACGGGGTTGCTAGAGTTGCTGATTTCATGTGAGCGCTGTTTGCTGTTCTGGATTAAGCTGCAAGATATCTCTACAAACGGATCTCCAAGTGGCAAGTTCCGACATGATCGCAGTTGAACTGTCACTGCCTGGGCTCCAAGGCTGAAGGTCTTTGTCTCTTCATAAAATGTGTTGTGTCGCTTAAGAAGAGGTCTCTTCCCACCGCTTTTTAACGAGATATCGTTTTCATTATCTTGTCCCTCCTCATTGGAGCGGCAGCAGCAGCAACAGCATCCACTGCACATGTCAAAGAAGAAGAGAGAGCAACAATGAAGACAACAGCATTCGGCTTCTACCCGAGAATTTTTTCTACAAGGCAGCAGTCAAGGTCTATAGAATCGCGATGTTAGCAAATAAGAGTTGACGGGCAGTTGATTTAAGGCCAACTTTACAAACAACAAAAAGTAAGTTCTCGTCCAGTCTCGAGGCTCGAGATTCGGAGTTTCCAGTTCGGAATTCGGTCAGTTCATTCATCAGAGTTTTGAGCGGACAGATTCCAGGGAGTCCAGAGTCCAGATCAAGCCAAGTATTGACAATCGCTCGACGATCACGATTTGACTATCGACCATCATCAGAACAAAAAAGTGGGCAGAAAAACTTATAATTATTTCAGGAAATGAAACGCTCTAATTGGAGTCTCATTTACATACAAACAACAACAAAAACACCACCTCACAAACAGATCGTGTCAGTCGTACCACCAAAGCATAAATAATTTATTTTCTACCCATTATTACCATCATCGCGGCAAATGTTTGTTCTATTCCATCGAACCATTCCATCGAACCATTTCTATAAATTTAACGACGCCGAACCTCTAATTTCTCTGTAGCCTCTCGAATTTTGGCCATTGCCAGACGCACTTCATGGCTCTTGTCAATCTTTGCTCCTCCCAGCCTCGCATCAATCATGACGAGAGTTTGTAGGGTTAACGACAGAGCAGATAACACTTGTGCATCTTCTTTTGTCGCTGGTTCGGAAGGGTCCTTGCTTCGGTTAGCAATATGATCAAGGAGAGGCTGGAGGGTCTTGTTTACTTCAGAAAGTGATGCAATGGTGCCTTGTACAGCTTCAGATGACATCCTCCTTCCGCGCTGGTAAGATTATAACTGGATTTTCTCTACAGAGCGAGTGGGATTGTGGACGGAAAATATGGCAGTGTGGATTTCAGCCTTTTGGAGAGATTCTGGAAGAAAATCGATAAATTCCGCTGCTAATACTTAGACTGGTGGTGGCGTCCCGTCTTTATAAATAATCAGCCTTAAACAGGAGAGAGAGAATCATCACAAAAAAAGAGGTGTGGTAGGGATTTTGACAAAATTGCCCGCAGACAACCAAGGTTCGAGGCGAAAACAATGGACTCTCCCACAACAGGAACGATAACCGTATGCATCCACTCGGTGGATGCTGGGGAACAGCAACCTTCTCTTTACCTACAAATCGAATCTTGTGGCCAAACTGTCTACACCACTAAGAGTCGCCGTTGTGCTGCATTCGCTACTAATGAGACTTTCGAATTTGAGTACTTGGGCGATCGACACTCACACCCTTCTGTCGTGTACAAACTGTGCTCAACGGGCAAAACACTGGCGACTTTCGAGACCTACGATGCAACAAAGGTTAGTTACTTCACCTCTGATTGCTGGCACTCAACTTCTGCGCACATCACATGCACATCTCACGACATTGCATTGCATTACATTTCACCTCGCAACCCAACAACTAACGAACACCCCAAACTTGCTCAGAAATTTTCTGGTGTATTGAAGGACTCTTCTTGTGCAATCGAAGTGGATGTTTCTTATGAGCATGAGAGCGGGAATCCGATCGATGGCACGAACTATATGATGCCATTTTCTTACTTTTTGCTTGCAATTATGTGGGGCCTGTGCCAAGTTGTTGAGATTCCGTACTACGTTTGGCTCCTCTTTGTTACAGCTTGTTTGATCTATATCGGGAGCCACATGTCTCTGGAGACGATTCGGCGTGACCCTTATGCAAATGTCAGCGACGACGCAGATGGTGATACAAATATTGCCGACGCCCCTGAGATAATGAAGAAGGAGGATGCGATGAAATTCCCTTTAGTGGGCTCGCTTGCTCTATTTAGCATTTATCTAGCATTCAAGTATTTAGGCAAGGAATGGGTAAATTTCCTGCTCGGATTTTACTTCAGTTTGGTTGGGTTAATCACTTTAAGTATTTTTTGCCTGCCAATTGTGAAGGTCCTCGTCGGTGACAAGATCTACCTGATCAAGAGAAAGGTGAGATTGTGAGTGAGTTACTTGTGTGAGAATTTGGCGAAAAAAGAAAGACACCATAGAAGGACACCATAGAAGGGCACGAAAGGTGGACACGAAGCTGCACTACGAAGGGCGACAAAGACTGTGAGGTTATATGTAACTAATCACCCCCCAACCCCAACCCCAACCCCAACCCCAACCCCAACCCCAACCCACCTTACAGTTCTCCATCTGCCACAGTCTCCCTTCTCTGATTGTCAACCACCTCACCGGCCCCTCGCCCATCAATTTCGATATTCAAATATCGCTAGCGGATGTGGTTAATTTTGCAATTGCTGCCACAATCATTTATTTTTATCATACTACCAAGGGCTGGACGCTGAACAACATCATTGCTTTTGCGCTCACCATATCTGGTATCAGCCAGATATCTATCGGAAGCTTCAAGATCGGCTGCATGCTGCTTGTCGGACTATTTTTCTATGATATTTTCTGGGTCTTTGGAACTGATGTGATGGTGACTGTCGCCAAGAACTTGGATGGACCGATCAAAATTTTGGTCCCTCGCAGCCTTAAGAGGAATGACGACGGTGAACTGGGCCTATCGATGCTTGGATTGGGGGACATTGTAATTCCAGGGTTTTTCCTCGCGCTGCTACTGAGGTTTGATGCGACAAAGGCTGACGCACCACTGGGAGCGCGAGGTGTGCATTTCTCTTTCCCAAAGCCTTATTTTCACTCTTCTCTGGTTAGCTACCTGCTGGGGTTGTCGACGACTCTCGTCGCAATGATCAAATTTAATGCGGCTCAACCTGCTTTGCTATACTTGGTCCCTGCTATTTTGACCAGCAGCTTGGGCTGCGCGTTGTGGAAGGGGGAACTAAAGGAATTACTCGACTATGAGGAGGTTGAGGTTGGAAACGATGAGGACAAGAAAGAGAAATGAAAAAAACAATGAAAAAATGTGGAGGACTTTTGCTGCAAACAAATATCCCAACTACTACTCCGATTCTTTCCTGGCCGACTACAATCTTTGTTCTTGCTCATTCATCCTTCCGTTCTCGATCCTCCTCGTCAACATACACGCTGTTGTACTGATCAGCTACGGCTAGCGCTGCAGCCCCCCACTTCGACAAGTGCGTTTTGAACTCCTTCCAGCCCCTGGATGGCCGTATGACTGCAACATAAGATCCCGCAACGAAACTAAATTCCCGCATATCATATCCTCTTGGGCCAAAGTAGAAATACCAGACAATCATGCAAAATGCTACATCCCAGATTGACTGGATTAAGGCCTCCCACAGCTTACTTTTTCCTTGGCTAATTAACTCGGCACGGGATTTGCTCGTTGTGCTGCCTTTTTTTCTCTCTTTTACCATGTTTATTCCTTCTTATCTAATCCTTTTTCGTCTGACTTACGAGACAGAAGTTTTTAACAATTTCCAACACCGGGTAAAATTATGGCTCTAGCACCTCTCCCACGATGGCCAATGCCAGTGATCACTTCGCACGGTGATTACGCCTCGGATTCGGAGAAATCTCTCGAAAATTACATTGGTGGGCCTCTATACGCACACCAATCTGCTCTCCCCACTCTTCCTGTACCTCCCCTCGCAAAAACCCTCTCCACTCTGAATAAGTCTGCGAAGTCGCTCGCCGCGAATGATCGCGAGTATGCAGCCTTCTTCGCTGCCCTAAAGTCTTTCACTGAAACCAAGTCTGCCCAGCAGCTACACTCCCGATTACTCTCCCTGCAAGAAACCTCCTCCAACTCCAGAACCTCTTGGTTACAGAAATGGTGGAATACCCTGGGATATCTCCACGTTCGAGACCCTATTCCAATAAACGTGTCTTATTTCTTTCAGTTCAAGGACGACCCATCTGCTCCTGATTGTGTCACACGCGGGGCAGCTGCGCTAATTGCCACTGCTATTTTCCGCAACCAAACTTGCAGTGGAGAGCTCCCCTGCGAGGAAATTGGCCGTAAAAATAAGACAAAGCTATGCTCCACGGCCTACAAGTACATGTTCAATGCCTGCAGGATTCCCGGGAAGAAATCGGATACTTACAACATTTATGACCCATCCCGTAACCACCACGTTGTGGTGGTCCGGAAGGGGCTTTTCTTCGTCTTTGATTTTGTTGACCCGGTTACGAATACCCTGAAACCCATAAATACTATAGAGTCACTCCTAAATAGGTGTAAAAATATCGCGGATAGCAACATCACGCCCCCAAACTTTTCCCACCGAATCGGAATTTTGACCTCCAACAACCGAACTCAGTGGGCAGAAGATCGGGAACGACTTATCCGCGAAAACCCACAAGCCGCTCGCGCACTTCAGGCGATTGAGAGCGGCGCTATTTTGCTTTGTCTCGATGACAACTCCCCCGTCTCTCACAAGTGTACCTCTGAGGTCTTTTGGCACGGAGGAAAAGACAACAAGAACAACCGCTTTTTTGACAAGTCGATCCAGATCTTCTGCAGCGAGAATGGGAAGTGCGGGCTGTTGGGAGAGCACTCGATGATGGATGGAATGCCGATGGTTCGCTTTGCCGACTATTTGACGGAAGTTACGTACGACAAGGCGAAAGAGCTGTCACCATGTGACGACAAATCTCACCAACTTAATCAAAACCACAATTTTCGCGTTGTCCGGTTCGGTGGGGTTGACGCTGGTAGCGCCTTCGAGCATAATTTGGCGGCTATGATTCAGTCTGCTACACTATCTTACGATAGCCTCGTAGACAGTCAAGAACTTACGGTGGAATTCTTTCGTCAATATGGAGCCAACTTCATCAAAAAGCGGGCGAAAATGAGCCCCGACGCTTTCGTGCAGATGGCGATTCAGCTGGCGACCTACAGACTCTTTGGATGTAATGTTGGTACGTACGAGGCGAGCCAGGTGCGAAAGTTTCTCCATGGGCGTACTGAGACCACCCGGAGCTGCAGCCTGGAGTCCGCAAAGTGGGTTAAGTCAATGGGCCTAAGGGAGGATCCGAGAAAGAACGCCAACGGCGACTCCCGGCAAGCCCGTAAAGCTCTGCTAGAAGAGGCTGCTGCGACGCACGTCGAGTACCTGAAGGCCGCCGGAGAGGGGATGGGAATCGACCGCCACCTTTTTGGACTGAGGATGTTGGTCGGGGCCAGTGAGGAGATCCCTGCTTTGTTCGATGATCATTTGTTCAATAAAGCCAAAAAATGGAGGGTCTCCACCTCTCACTTGACTCATAAGAATTTTTCCAATTGGGGTTGGGGCGAAGTAGTGCCAGACGGAGTCGGAATCGCCTACAGTATTCACGGTGACCACTGTGTTTTCAACGTCACAGCTATGAAAAGGGAGGGTTTTAGCTTGAAACTTTGCCATCTCTTGGCCGAGGCGATGGCAGAAATGCGGACGCTTTTTGATGATGTCATGAGTAAGTTGTAAGTTGTGAATTAATGAAAACAAAATGTACAGCGATTTTTGGTCTCATTTTGGCTCAACTAAAACACAACCTTGCGCTTATCATTAGCCTGGAACTCGTCCAAGCAGTGATGAAAACTGGTCAACATGTGTTGAAGAGATCCTTCTTGCAGTTCAGCGTCGCTCTTTTGTTGGATATTATCCACTTTTGACTCCACTTGTTGACTTTTGGCGATGATGTTGCCCTTGACCTTCTCTACAAGCCCTTTCTCGATCATGACTCCCCTCGCGTTCCTCGCAGCCTCGTAGCCGAGCTTGAGGCCTTTGAAGATGTCATCCCGGTATCGACTGTAGAGAACTTCCCTAATGGTGAAAGATTCTCCCTCGGGGGGGACGACGTCTGCCCCCAGAACGCGGAGAGAGCGGAAGGGAGAAATCTTTATGACCTTGCTCTCGTCGGCGCCCGGGGGGATGGAGAATTGGGTTGTGAAGCAGCCATCGACGATGACCATCCCTTTGTGAAGACCGGGGAAGATAAAAAATGGGAAAATTCGCATGCTCAGCGTGGTCCAGTAATTGGTCTCATCGACAGAGACCGGCTCTGTCAACGTTACTTGTTGTGGGGGGAAGACAGAAATGTCAGTTACGCCAGCTGAAACAGCGCCGGTGCCCTTGAATGAGAGAACTTTGTCGTCTGTCACCCCAAGCGTTTCCGCCGCCTCCCTTCCTGGGCCTATCCATGTTGATGCCGTCATTAGGAAGCACTTTAAAGGACGTGCCCAGATTGCAGAGGACCAGGAGAGAGAGATTTGGAACTTGTCGATGGGAGGGAGGGAAAGGGCGACGGCTAAGCACGACGGCACTCCCATCGATAGCCCAGCGGAACGAACAAGCTCTGGAGAGAGTTGAAAGTGGTGGTATAGGTAGTAGTAGACCCCAGAATAATATGGCCACAATGAAGCGGCACCACCAAAGCTCAAGATAGTGCGACCATCTTGCGGAGATGAAGATGGCAGACGGGGACTAGACAGCCAGCGCGACAAACGTCGTATTGTAAGCGTTGTCAGCAGACAAACACCAACGAGGAGGAGGGGACGGGAGGAGGGTAGTTGGGGACGGTTTGAGGAAGAACGAGAAGCCGAAGAAAACATTACCACAATACCGTATGAAGCTTTTGGAGAGGCCGATAAGTACTAACCCTAACAAACTTCCGAAAACATGGAGAAAATGAAGTTCTTTTTCGCGGAAATTCAGTACTACACTCAGAAATATAGTTATTAAAGAGGGGCAAGCGGTTGGTGGGAATCTCGTCAGCAAAATCCTGTCAAGTGGCGCGAAGTTGACATCTGCTCCCATTGGGGTGGAAAGGGGGGCAGACAGTGATGAGAGGGACGGAGTTTAGAAAAAGCGATGAAGATGCAGGGAAAAGGTTGGGAAACGAAACCATACTTCTCAAACCCCCTCGTACATTTCAATTATTCCAATACGCAAACTCGCATCTGCCCCTCCACATCTATCGCAAGAACCCCACCTGATTCCCGTCTTCCCTAATCTCAAACGCGACCCCTTGGAAGGCACTAAGAACAGCGACGCCCATATACACGTCAAAGGGAGCGTCATAAACCGTTTCCCCTTTACCGAGCTCGTAGGAACGCGATAGCTCGCCAATTCGATCAACTTCCTGGAGGAGATATGGTGTCGCTGCGAGTTCGAGGTGGGAACGAGGGACTGCAAACTCACTTCCCTCGATTTCAAAAATCACGGCGGCTACTGGGGAACGGTGGTACCTTCGTAGTAGATCCTTCTTCATCAGAAGGTGGCTACAACCAGTATCGACATGTGCACTGATCCAAGTAAAACGACTATCCTTCGTTCCATCGCTGTAGGTGAATTTAATTCGACATTTGATGGCGAATTTTCCGCCATAACACTTGCTGAAAACGTAAGAGGAACGGTCAGTATCCGGGAGGAGAGAATTCAGTGACAGGAACGACGGTGGGCCCCCCGTCCCTGCCCAGTATGTGTGATGGTAATCGTTTGTTGCTTGGTCTGTGTCATAATGAAACGACACAGTGCCAAATTGCGAACCCGGTCCAATGTCGCTCTTTGGACCAAGGCCTAGAACGCCATCACGCCAGTCATCACCTCTTCGTGAGTTCCCGAGAATGTAACTCAATTGCCCGATGTTGGTGGTGAGTGTACTCCAATGACCTTCCACCCCAGACCCATCGGCGTGCCAGCAGCCATCAATTTCCGATTCGTTCTCATTCTCGGAAGTCAGCCCATTCATCGCGTAGAGCCAGGAGGTACCCGACCCGGTGTCTGGCAGAACGCTCACTACGTTCACGCAGTCGTCTCCGGTCTTGACCGAAATCTTCGCCGTGAAGACCATGCAGCCGCCGGAGAGAGGTACAATCTCATTCGAATTGTTGTCCATTTTGACGCAAGTGTTAAGTCCGTGATACTGTGGTTACATTAAAAAAAAAAAAAAAAATCTTGTTTCGTCGCCTCGCTTACTTGCCTCAGTAGCACATCTGAGCACATCCACTTCCGCTCAACAACTAACAGCCTATCAGCACACTCTTCCAACAAATCATAACTGCAAAGAACTACCCCGTGATATTTTTCCTTTTCGAAAACAAGGCCGTTTGGTGAGGTTTTCCCGACACAGTTTTTACAGTGAGTTCCAATTTATTTACTGTAATAATCTCTTTTTCCGTACTTTGGACTTCTTTCTGTGCGCGATTTGAGACAAAAAAGAACTACATAAAGAAAACCACCTTGAATAGGAGAAGACCTCCTTGGACAAGGACAGACAAAAAGACAACCAAGAGGACAGGGAGGGTCAGGCAAAGGACTTAAAATTTCTCTGGAAAGGACTCTGTTAGAACCAAGGAAAGACGTTCACTTCGCATTTCGTCTTCTGGTTGTGTACTCTGTCGGCGGTTGGGTTGTGATTTCAGGGCTGTCATTTTTCTGCGCTCTTTTGCAGGCCGTGAATAGTTTATTTGAAGGATGTTGAATCTGCCATTGTGGGATGCGTCGTCGAGGGGATCACTTTCGCCAGGAGTTTCTCCTTCTGCTCCCTCGAGGAGTTTGAATGATATGACCGGGGGAGGGGGGGCAAGATTAACGCCTCCCCCTTACAGGAGGAGACCGGAGACTTCGACTTCTGTACTGGGATCTTTCGGTCTTGTAGCAAAGGCCAGGGAGAACAATAACAAAAAAGTTGTCGGGTCTGATGAGTCCAGACCCGAAGTATCCGATGTGTTGGATGCGCAGAGAGCAGAGAGAACGGTTGGAGAGGTTGTCGGTTTCTCCTCTGGCGTTTCAGAGGGTAGAGATTCAGGGGATGAATTGGCCAATGACAAGACGAGCTTCTACTCGAGCGAGATGAGGGTCATGGGAGAGAGTGGCAAGAAGAAGATTGGGGAAGGGTTCGGGAACAGGAGCGAGGACGAGGACGAGGACGATGAACTGTCGGGAATTGATGGGAGCCAGGAGGCGGGGAGTAACACGGGAAGCAGCAGTGGGAATCTTTATGCTGGGGATGAGGCGTTCTGGGCTAGAAGGAGGGAAAAGATGGAGGGACAAGAAAGGCGCCTGATGCTGCAACGATCCAATGATCAACAGCAGCAGCGCCAAAAACAGCAGCGGCATCAGCAACAACAAGACGAACAATACCAACAATACCAACAATACCAGCAAAAGCAGAGAGTAGGAAAGAGGAGTTCAAAACAGAATAGCTCACCTTCCCACGGCAGAAAAAAAGAGTTCGATGACAGCGATGTGAAGGTTAGGAGGGGGCTGTCGCCGGAATCGGTTGAGCCTTCGCCCTCTTCCTCGTCCTCTTCTCCGACTCCTCAACGGGTCGTAAAAGACCGTAACGCTCGTGACGATGCCAGAACTGACGTGAGAAAGAGTGGCAGATATTCAGGTGGTGGTATCGGCATAACAGCACAAGAGAGACGGGGGAATTCGGGAAGGTGGCGGTCAGATTCAGCAAGGATCGTTTCCAAGTGCTTGGACTTCGGGGCTGGGGAGTTGGAGGGAATTTTTGGGTGCCAAGATGGGAAGGGGGGGGTTATTCTCGAGGGTGTTGGGGTTCACG
>ERZ651776.586-NODE-586-length-49970-cov-7.112100_pt1 | contig 49970 bp, 38 predicted proteins | sample MGYA00514761_ERZ651776 | MGnify/ENA metagenome assembly ERZ651776
CTGCTGTCTCTGCGCATCTCTGTCGTGTGCAAAATATCTCTCACTCCTCGAAAGAGGAGGACAACAATAAAAAAAAAACACGAGAAAGAAAAAAACACAAATCTGGTTGCTCATTTTTTTTTGCTCAAAAAAACCTCTTCTTTCTGCTGCTCTTTTCGGGTGCTTTCGTGAAGAAGAATAATTTGGTGTGTAAACTCTCGTCTCTTTAGTCTTCTCTTCTCGCTTGGTTCAGAGAGACACACAAAGACACGAAGAAGAAGAAGACAAAGAAGAAGGAGGAAGAGGAAGACTTTGCGTTTTGTGGTGAATTGATTCCCGTCGCGTTCTTCTTTTCGAGATTACGAGAAAAGAAGAAACTTTTGTTGTATTTATAGAGAGAGGGGAAATTTCTTTGCGCGACGAGTGAGTCAGACGTATATCTCATCAGAGCGATCGAATCGAAACTTCTGCGCGCAAATACGTATATAATAAGTGTGAAACGAGGACCTAACGACACGAGCAAACAGAACAACAATGGCAGCAAAACAAGCGACCGCGAAAATAGCCAAAGCCGTGGCGGTGGAATCGTTATCCACGCCGTCTTCGCGCGCGGCGTTCTCGGCTGCCTCTGGTTCTTTCGCCGGGATGGTCTCCGCGATAACCGGTTTAGGCGGGGCGGTGGTGTTCGTCCCGGCTTTGTCCAGACTCGGGTTCAAGGCGAAAGATATCGTCGGGACGACGGTGGCGGCGGTGACCGGGGCGACCGCGGCGGGGAGTTTAGCGTACGCGCAGAAAGGCGTCACAGGTACGACATATAGAAGAGGAAGGACGAGACGCTTATCTTGTGTGCTTCTGCTCTTTTCGCTCTCTTTCTCTCTCTCTTTCTTTCTCTCTCCGTCGTTCGCGAACGAACGTGTTGCACAAAAACTCACGCGTAAGACTTTTCTTTAAATGTACTGTAATCAATAATAATAACAACTTTAAAACAGACTTACCGTGCGCGGCGACGATTGGTTTCGCCGGCGCGGCGTGCACGCCGATTGGACAAAAGTTTGCGCAGCACATATCGGGACCGATGATGCGACGGATGCTCGGAGGCGCTTTAGTCTTATGCGCCCCATCGGTATTAATTAAAAAAAAAATAGATGAAGAGTACGAACCGACGAAAGAGGAGATTGCGGAGCAGGAGAGAATTAAAAAAGCGTTAGCGGATCACGGCATTATGAGCTCGGCGCCGGATAAAGATGGACATTTCCAACAACCTGAAGGAAGTTTGTATACGATCGTATCGCAACAGTTTTTAGAGAGGTATTATAAGCACGGGAGTTGGATGGATGCGTTGTATAACGAGAGGGAGTATGTGTATTTAGGTATAGCGGTTGGGTTGATTCAAGGTACGGTAGGCATTGGCGGCGGAGTTTTAGTGACTTCGTATTTATCCGCCGAGACGGACTTGGAAGTGCATAGGATCGCGGCGACTGCGCTGTTGTGTACTTTACTCACAAACATCGCGGTTGGAGCGCAACATTACGCCATGGGGAACATAAAGTTACGGACGGCGTCGATATTGGCGTTATCGGCGATGGGGTGTTCATATTGGACGGCTAGAAACGTCGCGTTGGATATTCCCGAGGTGGGCGTGAGAGGTTTCATCGCTTCGGCTTTGCTAGCCAGCGGCATGAGTATGTTGAGATGATGAAACACACAGTTTTCATCGCTCGCGAGATGAAAGTAAACAAATCGACGAGGTACATAATATAATACGTACTCGAACCAAATCTGTAATAAAATAAAATTATATATGAATATATACGAATACGTCGAGAACGAAGAAGATTTTAAGAGAAGTCGGTGAACGCGTACGCGCGCGTGTACGTTCGATTTAGTATGGTTATTATTATTCTTGCACAGCTGACTAATACAATTTTTCAACGTCTTTCTCGCTACTACACATCTCACAATCACGCACGATATTATCATTATCATCCTCTCCTTCTCTCATCTCTCTCTCTCTCTTTCTAAATAATATATATTACTACTTATGCGATGATTCTCATCATCGTCTTCATTCTCTTCTTCTTCCTCTTCTTCTTCTCGTCTCTTCGTTACCTCTCGGCCCTCTCTCTTCATTTTTCCTTTCGTTTCTTCTATTTGGATTTTGGCACGCCTTTCGAAACTGCCTTTTCGAAACAGTTTTCAATTTCCTTGAAATCCGTAAGTAAAATCCCTCGCTTGCTCGTGAAGTTTGTGTATCCAAACGCGCTCTCGAGTCGTTGCATGTGTGGTCGTTTTTCGTCAGTCACGCGATCAATAACCCCGCGGTATTTCTCGTTCGCGTGAAGTTTCGAGTACCATCGACTCCCGGCTTCTCCTCTTCGCTGGATTTCTTCCGCGACGCTCGCGCTTCTCAGCACCGACAACAACCATCTGCTACACTCGGCCAAGTCGTCGTACGCGTACCCGGTCAACTCCACCATGCACTCCATATCCGCGCTGTCCCACGACAAATACCACTCGTCCTCCAGGGCTATAGCCAGTGCCGAAGCCGCTATAACGCTCGGCTGCCAACGCAAGTGTTGTTGGGAAAGCACCGCCAAGTCCACGGTCAACTCGCAAAACTCTTCCACTTTCCTCTTGTGACTCTCCAAAGCGAATTTCATATTTCTATACGCCAAGGTAGTTTCTCCGTACTTTCCTCCGTACGTTCGTTCGTAAATTTTTGACTCTTTCTCCAATCTGTCTTCTACGGATATCTTCGCCACTTTTCTGTGCGCGACGTCGATGTATGCGTCTAAAAACGCTCTCGGATTTGGCCGGTACAGAAAAAAGTCCAACTCGCGCAGCAAAGCGCGTTCGGCGAGTAACAACTGACTGCGGTTAAACGTGCTCACTTCCGTGCACGACGCCACGGTCGCCGCGCACGGCGGATTCACCTCAACAATCTTAGCCGCCACGAATAAACACGTCGCACCTAACCTTTTCAGTTTGTTGCACAACGGGTTCACCGTTTCGTCGCCGAGCGGGAAAATCGGCGTCACGCCGCCAAAATCAACGCCATCCATGGCGCTCGTACCTTCCGCCTCCTTGGCGTAAAACAAAACCTTTCTGTCTTTACCAGGATTTGCGTATTCTAGTCTGTCGACAACATAGAACGACTCGATCGCTTTCGCCGGCACCGGCTCCGAACCGTTCCCGTTTCTTTGCAAAAACACCTCGCACTCGCGTTTACTCAAAAACGTATCGCAGTACCTCACCGCCAAATGAAACGTCTCCGGCGCCATCGATAACCGAAGAGACCTCTTATACATCCAATTCACGACTTGCTGTCGCATCGCCGGGTTGAACAACTCCCCATATTTCACGTACGGGTCCAACGTGTACCTTTCTTCCGTCCTCCGCCGCCCGCCGTCGTTGGAAAACGCCCAGTAGGCGTACTCCGCCAGCGTCGACGTCGCGCCTCGCGACGCCGTCGGCGTCGTTTGCGTCGAAAGCCTCTTTCCCGCGTTTTCTGTCTTCTTCACTGTCTTCTTCTTCACCTTCTTCGCGTCGTCGAAATCGTCGTCCTCTCCTTCCTCGTCGTCATCTTTCGATGAAACTGGTGGTAAAGGTGGTTTATCTGTGTTGAGGAAAAGAAAATGTCACGCGGCGTGAGTATTTTCAAATAGACTCTTCTCGTTCGTCGTTGCGTTTATTCAAACACCAACGAACGATTTTGAAAATTTTTGAATTCAAAAAGAGAGAAAAACAGAAGCAAAAAACACGAGAGAAGACAGATACAAAAAAAAAAAGAGATGAAATTTTTGAAATCGTACCGCTACGACTGCGCGTGGTGTTCGACGCTTTCCCTGTTCCTTTCCGCCTTCTTTTTCCTACCAAGGGTTCTTCTTCGCACATTAAATCGATCTCGAAATCTTCGTCTCGGTTGTCTTCCTTCTTTTGTATCGCTTTTGCGACTCTTTTCCTCCTCGTTCCAGCTCGTGGAAAAGTTGTGTTTTTTTTCTTCTTCGTCGTCGCTTCTTTTTTCTCGCCCGCCAAACATCTCGGGGATGAGGATGCTTCGACGACGATACTGGCGGTCATCCTCGACGGCCTCGAATCCGGAATCTCGGGAGTACTCGAAGCGTTCCTTTTATTTCTGTCCTCCTGTTCTTTCTCTTTGGTGTTGTTCGTGTTGGTGAGATCTTTCAACCTGTTGTTGTTGTTGTTCTTCGTTGTTGTTGCGGTTGTTCGTCGCATCTTCCGCGAGGACATTTTGAAAATGTTTTTGAAAAATGATTTTCAAACGAACTGTTCGCGAATCAAAGAGTCACCGTCGGAGTGTGCGAGAGGACGAGAAGAAGAAAAAAGAGTCTCTTATATTCTTCTCCTCGTCGTTGAGGTGTATCGCGTGTTCGCTAAACGAAGAAGAACGGGGGTCGTCCGGCTCTTCTGCGTGCTAGTATCGCTCGTGTTTGTTGGGGGTGGATGTGTGGATATGAAAGTGAGGAAACTGTCTCTCCTTTTTTTGCTGCGCTTTTTGAAAAAAAAATTCTGCATGTTAAAATTTGAAAGAAATGTCAGTCGTCTTTTGTCGCGTGGTGGTGCAAAAGAGAGTTTTGTGAGAACGACGACGAGAGAAAATCAATCAATCGTTCTTTTTTTTGAAGGCGTTTTGTCGAGGAGAAGACGAACAAAAGAGACGATCTTTTCGAGGAGGACGGAAGAAGCGAGTACCAAAGCGATGCTGCATACATGAAAAACATATTATTAAACTAAAATGGCTGCTACACTGTTTTGACCGCGCGCTTTTGCATATCGCAAAGTCGTTTTTTACTCGGCGGCCTTGGCGAGGATATCTCCTCCTTCGTCTGCTTTTTCCGATGATACCGAAGGAAACGACGACGAGGAAGAGGGTGAAACTATAGATACCGACGGCGCGTAACTCATGACCACGCCGTTGACTTCGTCTCCTTCGTCTTCGTCCTCTTCTTCCGGTTCGTATTTATCCGCCGTTTCGCGAGAGAACATACCGCCTTGGCTGATCCTTTTCCCTTCGCCGGCGTCGATGTACGTTCCCATGCCTAAATCTCTCAGCAAAGCCGCTTTTTGCGGCGTGTACGAGCCAAAGTTCTCCTGGTCTACTTTCGGCGCGTCCAGCGCGTTCAACGCGAACACGCAACCTAACACGCCCGCTCCGCACGCCAACATCGTCTTCTTACACCTCGCCACCGCCGGGCCGCACACGTACGTCCCGTCCAATCTATCCTTCGCCAACATCTCCGGCGTTTTCACGTACACTTGACCATCGTACCATCCCGTCTCTTCGTACTCAATCGTCGCCGAGAGTAAGCGATTTCTCACGTAATCCCACGAGTTGTGAATGTTCAACGTTATCGCGCTCACCGCAACCAAGGAACCCAACATCGCCGCGACGTGCGCCTCCGTCCATTGTATCTCCGGATTATACGTCTCGCTCGCGATCGGGTACGCGATGACCGTGAAGAAAAATCCGCACAAAATAGTCAACCGTACCGCGTAACTCTTCCCATCTAAACCGCCCCATCCAGAAACCAGGCCTTCGGCGACTTCTTTAAGTTGCGACGAAGGCCTCTGGTCCATCGGTACTGGACACGTATCTACCACGTCGTCCAATAACGAAGACATTTCCTCTTGGCCGACGTCTTCGCCGAAATGCATTCGAGTTCTTCGCGAGCGTTGTTGTCCTCTTCTTCGAAAAGAAGCGATGTGATTACCACTTTTGACCGTTTTCTCTTCTTCTCCCGCGAAACCCTGGTTAGCTCGCATCGCCGCGACCGCGCGACTCCTGCGACGTAAACGGCTTTTTCTCGTTTTCATCATCCTCGGGAGGTGTGACGTCTTCGTGTAATCATCATCGATCCCGGAAACCGACGCTCGCCGTTCGCTCTCGCTCCTCTTCGAAGAATACTTGTTGTTATTGCACTCCACGCATCGCGAAAGGGAGGAAATTACAGTCCGCATGGTACTATATGTGTACCGATGCTAAAGTCCTTCTCTCTCTCTCTCTCTCTCTCTCTCTCTTTGTATAACTCAATCAGAGACGAAATGTGCACACAAAACTTAAGGGCAGACGAGCCACAAATTTTTGAGGCAAAAGTGAAGAGTTTTCAGCTTTTCGTTTGCCCCACAAAAGATCTCTCTATTCCTTTTATATATAATCACACACGTAATAATATAAAAATGGCTTCTACTGTGCGTTTCTTCGTCGATGACTCTCTTTTATTACGCGCGCGTGGCGTTACTCTTCGACGACCGCGCGATGGGGGCTCGCGACGGCGTCTGCAAAAGTCGCGAGGTCCTTTGCGAGAGGCATTTCCGAATTTTTTTTTCCTCTGTTCTTTGCGCGGATGGATTAGCGAGAACGCGGTGATGAGTGAGAGGCGTAACTGAATTTTTTATATCCGGAAAGACGACGAGAAAATCGAACGAACGGAGGATGAGACGTAATACTGACCAACGTTTTTCTAATCGTAAATGCAGTTATCTTTCGCTGGCCTCTCTGCCAAGGTATGTTTTCGCGTCGCCCGTCGTTGGGTGTTTTACGATGATGGGAGACGATGATTTTAGATAGCGCGCAGAAGCAGTTTTTTTTTTTGTTTCTTTTGTGGGTGGTGCTTTGGAAAAGACGGATAAGGTCGTCTTGCCTTGAGTTTGATTACTGATGAATTCTTCTCTTCTTCTCTCTATCATAAACAGCAATGCATCTCGCAAAAAGTCACCTCCGCTCGCCAAAGCCAAAAGGTGGCCAGAGTGTCCACCGTGGTCAAAGCGGCCGATAAGGGTGGCCCGTACGGCTTGGGTCTCGAAATGGCCAAGACGGCTGGGAAATCCATGCAATCCGGCAAGGCGAAGGTTCCGTTAGCGTTGGAAGAAGGTGAAATGCCGTTGAACACGTACAAGAACAAGACGCCGTTCACTGGTACCGTCAAGTCCGTGGAAAGAATTGTTGGCCCGAAGGCGACTGGGGAAACCACGCACATCATCATCGACCACGGAGGAAAGATGCCGTTTTGGGAAGGGCAGTCGTACGGCGTTATTCCGCCGGGGACGAAGATCAACTCCAAGGGTAAGGAAGTTGCGCACGGTGTGAGATTGTACTCCATCGCGTCTACTAGATATGGGGACTCCTTCGACGGTCAAACTGCAACTTTGTGCGTTCGTCGTGCGACCTACTGGGACGAAGAGAAGGGCGCTGAAGATCCGGAAAAGAAGGGCATCTGCTCCAACTTTTTGTGCGACGCCACCCCGGGTACGGAAATCATGATGACTGGCCCGACTGGCCAAGTCATGTTGTTGCCGAAGGATCCGTCCACCCCGGTCATCATGGTTGCCACTGGTACTGGTATTGCCCCGATGAGAGCGTACATCCGCCGATTTTTCGTTGAAGACGTCCCGAGCTGGAACTTCACCGGCTTGGCGTGGTTGTTCATGGGCGTCGCCAACTCTGACGCCACTTTGTACGACGACGAATTCCAAGAGTGCGTCAAACGATTCCCGGGCCAATTCAGAATTGACTACGCCTTGTCCAGAGAACAAAATAACAAGAAGGGCGGCAAAATGTACATCCAAGACAAGGTTGAGGAATACAAGGACCAAGTCTTTGGCTTGCTCGACGGCGGCGCGCACATGTACTTCTGCGGTTTGAAGGGTATGATGCCGGGTATTTTGTCCATGTTGGAAGGTGTGTGCAAAGAAAAGGGCATCGACTACGAAGAGTGGTTGGAAGGTTTGAAGAAAAACGGTCAATGGCACGTCGAAGTTTACTAAATTTGTAGTTTCTTTTTTAGAGAGAAAAGATTTAGTAAACTTATTGAGAACGCAGCCGAGAGAACGAAAGAAAACAATCAGAAAACGAGAGAGAGAAAAAGAGAAAGAGAGAGTTGAAAAGAGAGAGAGAGAGAGGGTGAAGAGAGAGAAAGAATAAATAGATCATTCTGTTTTTTAATACTTGTGTAATCGAAAAACATCTTACTATATAACATAACTATAACTACTTCAGCTATTACATACGTTGATTGCGCCAGTAAAGTAAAGTAACCGCATCAACATCGTTTCAAACTCCCACGAGTGGCTTTCGCTCGGTCGTCCGTGATTAAACGACTTGGCAAAGTTATCCATGGAAACGCTAAACCCGAATAAATCCACCTCTTCGCACATTTTCAGCGCCATCAAAACCCCGTGGACGCCGGAAGACATGAATCGGTAACACTCGAACGGCCCGACGCCTAACGAGTACAAGTCTTTCCTCAACTGCGAGAACACCTCCAATTCCCAGTTGATTAAATCTGCGGCTGCTAAGTGTAAATTCAATTTGGGATGTTTCTTTTGCAACGCCTGTAAATATGGCGCGGAAAAATAGTTCCAAAATAAAACTTCTTCGTCGCTAGAAATGTCCTCTGACGCTCCGTCGCCGTCTAATAAACTCGTCGTATATTTTCGATTGACTAATCGAAAGGTTGTTTTCGTACCCATATATTTTTGCTTGTCCTCGAATTTCACGCCTTTTTCTTGCATCACGTGGTGCATGCGTCGCCATTCGGAGTTAAATCGGAACACTGCATCGTACTGGTCGATGGCGTCTCCGTTTTCCGCGTCGAATAAGTTCATCGAGTTGCCTACGATAGCGCACCGATCGTACGCCGAGCCTTTGAACACGTCCTCTTTCGGCGTCGGTACGCGCTCTTCCCACCCCGAGCTCATATCGCATCCCGCTTTCGGTCCACCACCACGCTCTCCACATCCACCAGATAAGAGCCCAGTCTCTTCGTTCTTCACTAACGGTAAACACTTATTACTCCCGCCTTTCGAGTGCACGAAACAATTCGGACTCCCAAGCGCTAACGTTTGAATCCCGCTAAACTCTATGGCCACCTTCCTCAACTCGTCTCTCGTCGCCTCGCACGATTTCAAATCCACTAAACACTTCTTTAATTTCTTTTCTACCTCAGATAACTGGTCGACTTTCTTCTTGCTCACTTTCGATTCTTCCGAGCATCTCTTCAACGCGCGTTGCTCGGCGCACGCTTGACGAGCTTTCAACGGCGCGCGAGGAGAACAGCTCGGGCCAAATTTACCACCCATTCCAGCCGCTTTGAACGTTAACAACTGCCTTCTTCCTCGTTCGCGTGATTCTGTCCCGTTCACTCCCTCGTGTTCTTCCTCTCCTTCTGCTCCTACTTCATTCGCTCTCTCGCCGCTCGATAACGCTTTCCTCCTAAGACTCACTCTTCTTCTCTTCCACTCTTCGATCTCCTCTAAAGGCCTCCACGGTTTCGGCGCATCGAAGCACCTCGGATGAAACGGTTTCGGCGGTTTTTGCAATAGTAATTTCTGCGCCATGGTGATGTGAGAATCTTTGTATCGGTCGCGAGACATCCCGTGGCCTCGGACTTCCTTCGATTGTTGTTGTTTATCATCTTCTTCTTCTCGATGTATTCCAATCGAGAAATCTTCGCTTCCACCATCTCTTCCTTTTGTTTCTCGGTCTCGAAACGCGACCAAAATCACACACGCGAATAAAGCGAGAAGCAAAACACTCAATCGTTTTGCCCTCGCTCTCCCTGCCGGGGTTTTCGTGGAAGCGCGGCCCCGAGGCGCCATGATGATATACTGTCAGAGGTGGTGTGTGCGTAAAATTTCTTTTGAAGAAAAATACGCACGAGAGAAGAAGCGTCAAAGAAGAGGCGAGTGGTTTGAAAATGAAAACCGCGCTCGCTCGGCGAGAGGCGACGGAGAAAAGCCGCCAACGTCACTCGAACCGGGCGAAGAAAGATTTGTTGCAAAGAAATCCACACATTTCGTACGAGGAGTGGCAAAAACTCTCCCGGTACGCGCACTTGAAACCGATGAAAAGAGAGGAGTGGACGAGAGCTTTTAGTCGTTGCGGGAAAAACTCCTCCGTCGAAGAGGAAGAAGAAAAAAAAGAAGAAGAAGAAACGCGAAGGGAAGACCGAGATGACATCGAGAGATTTAAAAGCGAGAGTAACATCGCGTCGCGTTCGTTGGCGTCGAGAAAACCTTTATCGAGTTTACAAACGCACACGAACGAGAGAACGGATACGGAGGAGAACTTGCGCTTGTTTTGTTCCGAGATCAAGACGTTTGACCAGTTCAACCGCGCGTGGCGAGACTTTGAAAGAGAGGAAGAGAAAAGGGAAAAGATGTTAACGTTTGTGTTTGAAACAGATGCACGCGGTGAGTGTATCGCGGAGACTCTTTTCAAGGCGAAATGCATCGAAACGTGGATGCTGGAGGAGATGTTGTGCGTTTTGCTCTCTTCGCCTCGCGGCGAAGAGGAATGGCGAACCGAAGCCGCCAAACGATTGATTTCGCATCTCTCGACACCGCTACAAGTTCAAATGTTATCAACGCGTGCGCGAGAAAAGCTCAGGGAAAGAAAATTAAGCTCGTAAAAGAAGAACGAGTTTGAGATCTGCGCGTATTTATGTAAGTTATTCCGTCTCAATAATATTCTTTTGATATCACAAAACAGTTTGCTCTTGCAAGCGCAAACGCAGCTTGCCCTTCGTTTCCTAGTAAAACTACTTCAAGCACACACCCGCGCGTTCCTAACACATCCAATTTCTCCAATTTCTCACCGATTTCTCCCTCTCTCTCTCTCCTTTATCTCTTTCATTTTTACAAAATTCTTTTCTTTCTCCCTCTTTTTCTTTCTTTCTAATAACAATTACTCTTCTTCTCAAATTAGAACGGAGACGCGCCGCCGACGTTCGCAAAGTTGGTCAACAAGTTGTGCGCGAACGGATCGGTAACGTGATCCGTCAAGTTCTTCACTGGCCCTTCGCCGGTGATGATCGCTTGCACCATGATACCGAAAAACGCCATCATCGCCAATCTGCCGTTTTTGATCTCCTTCACCTTCATCGCGTCCATGTCGTTTTTGCCCATACCCATCGGGTTGAACGAACCGCCCGGGTACGCCGGGTTGCCGGTGCCGCCCATCCCTTTTTCCAAGCCAGCCAAAGATTGCTTCGTTCTGAAGCCCGGGTTGGCGTATTCAGTCAATCTGTTGATTTCGACAAAGTTCATCATGCACACCATGACCCAGAACAACGCCGTCGGCGGCGCCCAAAAGTCGTACGAGCCTTGCGCCGGGATGATACCGTTCTTAAACCAAACCACCGCCGTGGAGTCCGGAATGAAGCCCTTCATCGTTTCCGGCGCAGTCGCGCCGGCAACGCCAAGCATCGCCCATCTGCCGTGGATAACTTCCGCGTACGCCAACCACCCCGGGTTGATGAAACCGCCGGCGCCTTCCGGATCGGACAAGCCGAGCGGATCGAAACCGTAGTCACCCGGCAAGGTGCCGTCCAAGTAGGACAAAGATTGGTCGGAGACGCCCAACATGTACAACGGAGCGAGGTTGTCCGTGTTTCTGGCAACCTTCTGTTAAATGTGATTATTTTCGAGAAAAGAACAAGGGAAGAGAGGTGAGTTTTTGTCGTTTGATCATATTTTTTTTCCTTCGGGCGCGCGCGCATATCTCCTACTCTTCCCACGCTCGAAAGAGTTCAAACAGCTCCCGCACCACTCGTTGCGTCCGTTCGTACCGTTCGCTCGTCCGACGCAAGTCGCAACAGGAGCTCGTCGCGAAAAGAGAAAACGTCTTTAAAATTTTCCCTTTAGAGATATCAACCGTATCTCGGCCCCGGGTGCGTATCAAAAAGAGCACAAAAAGGCGAGAGAGATTCGAATTTTACGGTGTCGGAATCGACGCGCGAGAACCTCGTTCCGACGTCCCGATTGCCCATCAAAACAGAAATTCGTTTCCCTCGACCTCCAATGCACGCGCGAGCGTAAAAAAATCAAAGGGAAGAAGTAAAAAAACGCACCGCCGGAGCCGCAGCGGCTGGCTTTTCCGTTTCCGCAGGAACGTCCCCTTCCGCCTTTACAATCAAAGATCGTCTCTTGTTGTTGGAAGACTTGGTGACTTGCGAAACCACGCGAGTGGCTAACGCGGCTCTGTTTGCGATGGTAGATGCAAAAGACATGTTTAAACGTGAATAATGTGCTTTGAGATGTGTGTGTGTGTTCAAAAGGACACGAGTGCAAATATGAAGCAATCCACGCTTAAATTCACCGCTTAAAAGAGAGCGATTGTTTTTCTTTTTTTTAGAGAGAGAGAGAAGACGGAAGAGAGCAAACACACAAACAAAAAAAGAGGGAGAAGATCCTTCAGGGTAGAACTTAATTGACTGACCACTGTTTCTCTCGCCTCTCTTTTTTTCCTCCCACGCAGCCGTCAGAAAAAAGAAACTACTATTCTATAGTATAGATATAGATACAGAGTAAAGCGTGTCCTCTCTCTCTCTCTCGGCCCAAACGCGCGCTTCTTTGTCTTTGTCTTCTGCTTCTGCTTCTTCTCTCTGTTGTCTCTCTCTCTTACTCACTTACTCTCTGGAAAGAAAGAAAGAAGAAAAAATGGCGGGAGGATCGAAAGGAAAAGCGAAGAAAGGAGGAACGAATACTCACGAGAACGAGGACAACGACGATGAAATCGTGATGCCTCCGACGAACAACACCCAACGAGAAGAAGAAGAAGACTATAATCAACAAGTCCTCGATGCTATTGCCTCTCACAACAACAACCAAGGCGTCAGCGACCCAGACTTGCAGAAGATTTTGTCCTTTTGGAAAGGAGGCTTACGCAGGGACATCATCAACCACTTGTTGGATTCAGAGAAAATCACGTTACACACGGAAGGCGAAGGCGACAATGCAATTTGCTACTTCAAAAGAGTGAGCGAGGAAGAAATGCTCAAGAAACGAGGGTTATCGAGCGAAGATAGGTTGGTGTTGCAAGTCATCGAAACCGCCGGGAATAGCGGGATGTGGACGAAAGAAGTCAAGCAAAAGACGAACTTCCCGCAGGTGAAAGTGACGAAGATTTTTAAAACCTTAGAGCAAAGGAAGTTGATTAAAAGCGTGAAGCACGTCGCGCAGCAAAATCGAAAGGTGTACATGAAGTACGATTTAGAACCGTCGAGGGAGATTACCGGTGGAGCTTGGTTTACCGATCAAGAGTTTGACGCCAAGTTCGTGAAAATCATGCGGGACGTGTGCCGGGATTTTATCAGAAAAGAGAAACGGGTGACTTTACAGGACGTGTATGAGCACATCGTGAAGAGTAAAATATCCAACGTGAATTTGAGGAAAGAAGACGTGAAACAGATTGTGGACACGCTGTTTTACGACGGGGACGTGGAGATGATCACGCCCGAGGAAAGGAGGAGACAGAAGATGGATGCGTACGAGGACGATTTCATCGACGATAGGAAGAACCGAAGAGGTGGTGCTGAAGGAATGTTGATGTACGAATCCGACGAGGAAGAAGAAGAAGAAGAAGAAGAAGACAGCGAAGGAGAGGACGAAGACACGACGACGAAGAAACGCAAGAAAGGATCGGCGAATAATAACAAGAGGAAGAATAGCAACAAGAAACAAAAGAAAGCGACGATGGAGAACAAGAAAGGTAGCAGCAGCAACAAGAAGCAGCAGCAAAAGAAAAAAGGTAGAGGAGGAAACGAAAGCGAAGAGGCGACGGTTGAAGTTGACGACGGCGACGATTTTACCGAAACATACTACGTGCCTTCAAAGTGGAAAAGCAATATACTCACGCCGCTGAGTTACGTACCGTGTGGTATTTGTACGGTCTATCAAGAATGTGAGCCAGGTGGGTTGATCTCGCCGGAGAAGTGCCCTTACATGGACAGGTGGATTAGGGACATTGAAGAGTCCGGGAATAATCCAGGACCATATAATGGAATATTAGGAACGGAAGATAACGACGACGATGAAGAAGAATAGGTAGCAGAGGTGAAAATAGAAAGAGAAAGAGAGACGCGGCGTAATATACTATCAGAACATAATATACAATTAGCGTATCGGTTGTAGTTTACAATTGAAAAATTGTCAAATCAGTCGTACTCGGGTAAGTAATAGTAGTAGTAGTAGTAGTAGTAGTAGTATACCAGTAGGAGAATCTCTTATTCTTCCTTCGTCTCGTCAAAATTCTTCTTGGCGGGAAAGCGCGAGATTGTTTGCACAATCTCTGTAAAGTCTGGTCGCTCTTTCGGGTCTGTTTTCCAGCACCTTTCGATTAGTTCGCGAACATCCTCGCGAACTTTATCTTCCGGCAAAATTTCGCTTCGCTTATCTTCCATGCCGACGAGGAACGCGATGCGAAAGTGCACGCACTTCTCAAAAGGAATGCGCCCGGTGGCGCATTCGTATACGATGTTGCCGAACGAGAAAACATCTGCTTTCGTCGAACACGGGTAGTGTCCGGTAAACAATTCCGGTGCCATGTAATTCGCTGTCCCCGCGTTGACATGTGCAGTGCTCGTTTTCAAAGTGTTTGCCATCAGCGGTAGTAATCGAGAAATACCGAAATCGCAAACGTACGCCTTGTATTTTAGAGTCGGCGCGTTATCACCGTCGTCGTCTAAAATATCGTAATCGTCGCCTCTCCGCTGTCGCCTCTTCTCGAGCACATCAGAAAGTACTTTAGCTTCCACGAGGACATTCTGAGGTTTCAAATCGCGGTGTAAAATTTTCCTCGGCTTCAGGCTGTGCAAATACTCCATCGCTTTCGCAACGTCCAACAGGATTGTGCGTAACAAAGTACCCGACAGTTTGACGCTTTCGTTATTTTCGCGATGCAACATTTCGTTGAGCGATCCTCCGTGGACGAGTTGAACGACGAGTAGCGCTTTGTGTATGGGCTCAAAACACGCGGCATATACGGAGACGATGTTCGTGTGCTTCGCGAGACGAAGAATTTCAACCTCAGACTTCAACATCTTTATGTCTTCGCTGACCTCCTCGTTGTTTTGGGAAGGCGTAGGCGTGGTAGTCGATGCGGATGTTGCGGTAGGCAAAGCGTTCACTCGAAGCGTTTTCACGGCGACTTCACGGTCGCGAAATTTACCGCGGTAAACCGTACCGTACGCGCCACCTCCCAGGCGCTCGTAAATTCGAACGTCCTTCTCGAGTTCGACTTCGGATAAATTTTCAAACGGCACTTCGTCTTCTTTATCCGGAGTTAATTCGAGCTTGGACGACGAAGACGACGATGACCTGAACTTATTATTATTCGTATCATCTTTTATGCTATTTTGTAACTTTTCGATTTCTTTGGCGAGCGCGTTGAGTGAAACTCTCGCCTCCGCGCCTTCTCCCATATCTCCCTCGTTGGAATTGAGCAGCGAGTTTTGCCGCGAAATCGCTGGCGAATGCGCCGGCGTCGTATCTTTCGTACTTCTTCTCAGCAACTGTAAACGATCCATCTCTCCTCTCGGTGATTCCTCTGTCGTCGGTATAGACGAAGAGACGTTTGATTTAGGAGGTTTAGTAGACGTGCGACGGACCACATCCTCGCAACCTGTAATCTCTAGCGTAGACGGCGCGGGAGCCATCAATCGTCTCGCCTCGGAAGATTTGTTTTTATTCTTCTTCTTTTTCTTTTCTTCTTGGTCAATTTCTCCGCTGATATTTATTACCGTTTCGTTCTCGAGCTCGTCAATACCACCACCTTCTCCGCTACTTCTTCGTTTGCTACGAGATGTCTTCCAAGACAGAGGCGTGAATGGTCTCGAATGCGTCGTCGTCGTCGTCGCGTCGAACGCGCCGCTTTCACCGCCCAGAGACGATTTCGAATGCATCCTCTCGAGATGATGTAGCCACGTACGCACGCGATCTTTGCTCGCTATTTCACTTCTGTCCGTGAAATGCTTTCCTTTTTTCATCCGTTTCTTAGCAAAGTAACACACGACGACGAGTACCGCGACCAACAAAGCGCACGCGACGCTGACTCCAACGATCAACATTTTTTCGCTGTCTTCATCTTTCGCGTCGAAGAGAAACGTAACTTCCTCTTCACCAATGGCACCACCGCTTTCGTTGTTCTCATCGCTTTCACCAATCGCTCCAAACGCCGGCAGAAGCAAAAGTGTCCCTCCCGTCGTCGCGAACGTCTCTCGCGTTCCGCCTTCATCGTCGCTCATCGAACTCGCTCTCAACCTCACGCTTCGCACCGAGACGTCGCTCCCAATCCCGCTCTCGTCCGCAAACGACACCGCGTTAAAACGAGTTAACTTCTCGCTCGCCTCTCGCAACGAATACGACGAAGAAAAAATGCTCGTATTTTTCACATCCTCCGTGGTTGACAAAAAACCAACGTTCGCTCTGTGCGTCTGGTTTTGCACGGAAACCACGACTTCCGTGCTCGACGCGACCGCGATGACGTCCAGGAAATACGATAATTGCGATTGCAACTCGTAACTCCATCCTAAATTGTTTTCGATGGTCAGGTATCCTCCTCTCGGCGCGAGTTGGAATGCGAATAAAGAACTCGTACTACTTCTGTTCTCCAACACGAACGGAGGAGAAGAAAGAGCGCGCGGTGCGGGGACCACCACCGTCCACGAAGGCGACGACACCTGACCGTCTCGAACGATCGAAATCGATGCAAAAGTATCCTCCGAGTCGTTTTCCTCTCCAAAAGGAAAAGTTCCGTTCGAAGTCGTCGTCATCTGTTCCCTTTTTCGAACAGATGCGCGCGCGTGCGCGTATTTGTGCGGATCTCGTGCTTTGCCGCCAAAAGCAAATTCTTCATCACTCCGACGCGGAAAACAGAGAAAGAAGACGCTTTGCGAAGAGAGTGAGAGAGAAAGCGAGACAGACGTCGACGAAAACAAACCGCATCCGTCGGTGAAAGCTCTTCTTCTTTGTTTTTCTCCTTTCGGTGTTCTCCTTTTCGTCGTCGTCTTCGTCGTCTTCGAGAGAGAGAAAGATGGCGTTCGACGATGCCGTTGAAGAGGAAGACAACGACGAACGGCGAGAAAAAAGAAACGAAGAAGAAGAAGAAGAAGAAGAAGAAATGACGAAGAAAACGACGCTGAACAACAGCGCGCGGGCCAACACCACCACCGATGAAAAAACTGCCGCTCAAACGGACGACGACGACGAAGAAGAATCAGATTCAGATTCAGAGGAAGAATCCTCCTCAGAGGAAGAGGACGAGGAAGAGTTGGCGAAGTGGCGAAATACGACGTACGAAGTCGGCGATCGCGTCTCCGCGTTCGCCTCGTGGTTTCAAACGAAAGACAAATACTTACCGGCGAGAGTCATTCACGAGACGACGAAGAAAGAAACTTTGCGAGGCGTTTTTGGAAAAGGAGGAGACGCGGCGAAGAAGAGCGGTTCCGGCGACGGGGCGTCGGCGACGGTGGTGCAGATGATTAAGCGGTATTACTGCAGCTACGAAGGGTACTCGAAACGGATGGACGCGTGGTTGGATGCGAGTAAGATGCGGCCGTTGAAGGAAGAGGACGACGGGTCGAACGAGCATTTGAGCGAGGAAGAGGAAGAAGAGGAGGAGGAAGAAGAAGCGATGGAGATTTTAGAGGAGCAGACGACGACGAGGAAAAGGAACGAGGGAGCTGAAGAGGAGGAAGAGGAAGGTATCGTAGAAGTGAACGACAATAAAAGTGGCGGAGTCGTCGTGACCGACGCCGGCGAGGAAAACGAAGAAGAAGAAGAAGAACGTGTAGGGACGAAGCGAAGGAGGACGGGTGAAAACGCAGAGCCGAGTAATGGTGGTGGTACGAACGCGAGTAAAGGCGCCGACGGTTCGGAGAGTCATCCGCGCGCTTCGAGCAAAAACAAAACGATGAGCAACAGCAATAGTAACAAGAAAGAGAAGATCGGAGGCGGTAGCGGGGACATCGTTGATGTCGCTGCCGTCGTCGCAGGAGAAGATGGCACCGTAGAAGCCACGTCACCGAGTGCTAGGAACAACGGAACGACTAACGCAACCATTTTAGCGACCGCGGTGGCTGGAAACGCCGACGCAGCGACACCAACGGTTATAGTCGAACCACCAAACGAAGTCGTCGATGTCGACGCTGAAAATAATAACAACGATAAGGCAGCAGCGAACGCCGTCGTCGCGAATCAAAAGAAAACGAGTGCAAGTATGAACAATAACAACAACAATAAAACAAAAGGAGGGAAGCCGAAAGAGAAAAAGGGAACGAAGAAGGAGACGCAGCAACACCAACACGACGTGGCGGCGGCCATCGTGAAAAATGCAAAAAACGTCGACGTTCTCCAATTGGGAGCGTTTGAAGTGGACTGTTGGTACCGAGCGCCGTATCCAGACGAGTTCACCAGCGATAACAGATTATTCGTTTGTGAATTTTGTTTGAAATATTGCAAAAGACGCAAGACGCTCGTGAAACATAAAAAATGTTGCCCTTTGACGCACCCGCCCGGGAACGAAATTTACAGGCACCCCGCAGAAATCGAAAAGAGAACGATGCGTGGTGAAAATGGGGAAGAAGAGAGAGAAATTGAAGAGATTGTTCGTCCAGAACTGTCGGTGTTTGAAGTCGACGGCGCGCGAGCGGCGACGTATTGCCAAAACTTGTGTCTGTTGGCAAAACTCTTTCTCGATCACAAGACTTTGTATCACGACGTTTCGCAGATGCTTTTCTACGCCTTGTGCGAAAAAGGCGAAGATGAGAAACACAGGGTCGTCGGATACTTCTCTAAAGACAAAAACGGCTCTCAGACGGGACATAATTTGGCATGCATATTGACGTTGCCGCCGTACCAGCGCAAAGGCTACGGTAGATTTCTCATCGCGTTTTCGTACGAGTTGACGAAACGCGAAAGCTGGGTTGGAACGCCAGAGAAACCTTTATCGGATTTAGGATTGATGAGTTACTCCGCGTATTGGGGAGACGTGATCAGCGAGTTGTTGAAATCGCTGGAAATTGGCACAGTGATCACGCTTTCGAAGATTTCCAAGCTCACGCATCTGGCCACGCAGGATGTCATTTTAGTCCTCGAACAAGCGCAAATTTTGAAGCGCAAAAGTAAAGGCGATGGACAACAACAACAACAACAACAACAACAACAACAACAACAAGGTACTGTCACAACCGATGCAACGACGACGACGACGAACGCGAATGGAAACGACTCGGCGAACGTGGTCATCGGTCAAGTAGTCGAAGTGACGGCGGAAACCATTGCGAAGCTGGACGAGATTGTGACCCCGGCGGCGAGGCGAGCGAAAGCGTTGGACGTGAACGTTAAGTATTTGAAGTGGGAAGGAACGCCGGTGAGTAACGTCGTGTAAACTTCATCATAGATTCTTTGTTGAATAGTATAGTGGTACATTTAATTGATTTCTTTCAAAGTTGTGTGGTCGGTTTTTATTATCTACTTTTAATCCCACGGCGCGCGGCCCGTGTTCAAGAACTTCTTCCTGTCGTACACGTCGCAATCTTTTTCTTCAATTTTTTCTGGCTTCAAACCGCGTTCGCCGAGTTCTTTCGAGGACATTTTGGACTCTTCGTACACTCTGGACATGAACGATTCTTTCGCGTCCACGCACCCGCAATACGCGGCGTGCACGAGACCAGCCACGTGTTGTTGTTTTTCCTCGCTTTTGCCTTTTTCATCCTTGCCCAACTTACCGCCGTCGTCGTTACCCTTGTTCAAGTGCGACTTAAAGTCGTACGTCACGTAGTTTGGCGCTTGCACTTGCGTCAGAGCTTTGATAATCACCCCATTTTCTCTTTCTTTCGGTGCAATTTCCCACGTCAAAACGCCTTGCTCCGTGTTGTCTTTATCTTCCGGATCTTCGCGTTTCAACCAAGTGCGCAAGACTCGAGCGGCGTCTTTGTTCGCCGGCGTCGCGGCAATCAAACCCGTATTCGTCGCGTGTTGCTCGGTCGCACCGCCAAAGTCACTCAACGTGACCAGCGCGGCGTCGTGATCGAGTAATTCGTGCAACACGTCTTCGCGCATGTCTCTTAAGAACACCGTCGACGCGTCCACAAACATTGCCGCGTATCCGGCATCGACCAACGTTTTGACCGCTTTCACTTTTCTCCACGTCCACAACTGGCGTAATTTCACGCCAAAGTTGGAATCGTACGCCGATTTGTACGAACCTTCGTCGTTCGTGTACTTGCCCAACATGTCTTCCATCTCGTGATCGAAGAAGCACGTGTGTTGGCAACTCTTCGTCACGCGATCTTTACACTGCTTCACGGATTTTTCGTCCGAAAGAATGAAAGTCAATCGATTGGCGATTTCTGGCGCGTGTCTTTTCGCAGAGTCTAACATAATCTCCGCCAACGGCCAATACGCGGCGTTCGCGATGGTTAAAATTCTCAAGTCTTTATCCGACGGCTTCAAATCGTGCGCCTCCAAGTGGTCGATGAGGTGCGGAATCGGCTCTGGGCCGTTGTACCAATCGTTCTTGTTTCTGTGATGATGATTATCTTCGTCATCCTTTTCTTCTTCTTTTCTTTCTTCTCTTTCACCCATCTTTGATGAGGACTGTCTCTCTTTTTCTTCGTATTCTCTCGAGCGCTTGCCTTCTTTCGACGACGATTCAGACGATAACGAATGTTTTGAAGAAGAAGAAGAATCATTCTTCTTCGATGATGATGATGATTTGCTGCTGCTTTTACTCGTCGTCGTCTTCTTAATCTTCTCCTCCTCTTCTTTCTTCTTCTTCGCGATTGCGACTTTCGTCGGTTTCGGCGTCAAATCCTTCCTCGGGTACTTCACCTCTCGCTTCTCGCTCTTGCCGTTCGGGTTCCAGTCGCCGGCTAACGGCTTCGCCGCCCCTAAGTTCGCCACCACCCCGTGTTCTCTCTTATACGAACTCTCCGGCGCTACGACTCGCTCGCTTAAACTTATCGGTAAAAACTCCCCGAGATTTGTTCGTAAAGAGTCGAAGCGTTCTCGCGGCAGACAGACTAAGACCACCAAGAGGAGGACGAAGCCGAATTTCACGCCTACGGCGAACCCACCGATGGCGGATGGAACGTTGACTTTTGTCCGAGCTTTTGCGATCTTTTTGAGTAAAGAGGACGCGTTTCGATGTTTTACGGTAGTTTCTTCTTCTTTAGCCGCGTTCGGGGTTTCTAAAAGACCCGAGCGTTCGTTCGCCCTGGCGTTGGTGATGGATGCCGCCGGGCCGCGTCCCATCGTCATTTTTCCCGTAAAATCCGAGAGAAGAATATATACAAGAAGACGCTCTCTTCTGTGCACGACGACGACTACGAATAAATACGGAAGAAGAAAAAGAAGCGCAACAATGAACAACTGCTTCTCTCTCTCTCGCGCGTGTGCACGGAAAGCGCGCAAAGTAAACGCTCTGAAATGAAGAGACAAAAATGGTCTAAAGAGGGGAGAGAGACATGTGCCTTTAAAACTGCAATTAGGGTTGTACACCCTAAACACTTTTGTCTGTACACCCTAAACAATTTTGTCTTTGAAAAAAGTCGTTTCGTTTGGAAAAGTCTCGTCAGAATTACTCAAAGAAAGAGAGAGAGAGAGAGAGATGCGCGCAGAAGAAAGAAGGTCTTCTCAGCATTCCTCCTCTTTTACTCCGACGTCTTCTTCTTCTCTTCTGTTGCGTTGCGAAGAGGAGGAGGAAGATGATGATGTGATCGTCCTCGTGGACCCAGGAATAGATATTGGAGCGCGTTTGTTCGAAGAGACGAAGTTGAAGAAGACAAAGACGAATCTCGTCGTCGTCGTTCGGAATCGCGAGGAGGAGGAGGAGAAAAAAAGCGACGAAAATGACAATCACAGCAGCTCTGAACAAACGACGGGAGGAGGAGCACTCTCGTCGCTGTTTTTTGATGACGACGATAAAGACGAGAGCGTTAAGAAGAAGAAGACAAAGACGAAGAGTAAACGAACGCGGTGGGATTTGGTGACCACAAAAACAACCACCACGAACAAAAAGAAGAAGATTGATGAAGACGAGAAACGAAACGAACGACCAAAGTGCACTTTACGCCTGGAATATTGGATGCGCTCGGAAGAAATGACGGCGAAGAAAAGAGAGCACGTGGCGAAATTAGACGAACTTGGAGGGTATTACGGCGTGGAGGACCACATAGAGAAGACGGTGTTTGGAAACGACCCGGGGGTGAACGTCGTTCTGGAAGAGAACATGTTCCCGTACGATTGTCCTCCGGGCGTCTCGCATTGGACGCTGTGGAGCAGAGAAGACATGAAAGGCGAAGAGATTCAAGAGTGGGTCAGCGAGTACTTGAGGAAACACAGAAAGGACGTCGTGGAGTGGAATTACGACATGAACGATAACTGTTCGGTGGACGTGCCGCATTATCACGTGTTTTTACGCGTGGAGGACGAAGAGTACGAGATGAAGGCGCGATCGAAACCGGGGGAGATTTCGTACTCCAGAGATGAGAGAGCGATGAATGAAGGCGCTTCAGAAGGTGGTGGTAGTAAGAGGCATTAGATTAGCCCATAGGAAATTTATTAGAGCGCGAGGAATACTTTTTAATTCTAAAACTACAAAAACATCTAGTACATAATCTACCTATTATCTACCTATTATTTATCGTCGTCGTCGTTGACGAAAACTTTAAAACTATCTTCGTCGAATTCCGTTTCCGGGACGCCGAAAGTCTCGTACACGATTTTCACCAACGACGCTTGAGATTCTTCGTATTTCTTACCGCCGAGTTCGTCCTCGTAATCGATCAAATCTTCGTCTTCAAAGTCATCGTCTTTCTCTTCGTCGTCATCCGACTCGATCGAAGCCGAAGAAGAAGAAGAAGAAGAAGAGTTCATAAAACTCTTCGTCATAATCTGATACGTTCTCCCGCCTTGATTGTTACTTCTTCTTCCGGAACTCAACATCAACCCGTCGACTTCGGAGAGTTCTCTCAAAACTCTTTCGCACGCCGCGGTCCATCGCAACCACGCCGGGTTAACTTCCGTGACAGTTTTCGCCTTTTTCCCTCCTGTTCCTCCTCCTCCTCCTCCTCCCCGGGAAGATTTCTTCTTTGTTGGCACTTCAACTTGCCGTTTCCTCGTCGAGTATTTCGGAACGGTTTTTAAACCGGAATAGTACAACGCGATCGGTGTCGCGAGCGTGGCGATGAGAAATTCTGCGCTCACGCCTTCTTCGGTCAATTTAACGTCTTTTCCAACGTACTTGTCGAAATTTTCCAGCAATTTAAACAAGCCACCGGCGGTGACGCCGCTTGGAACTCGTTTCTTGGATACATCATCCGCGACATCATCCTTATTCATGAATATCGTTCGAAAGTCTTCCTTCTCCTCGTCCCAACTCTTCGCGTCTAAAACGTGTTCAAATCCAGTCTTTTGAAACTCTAGCATCGTCCTTTTCCTGCCGCCTCTTTCTTTGATGAAACGAGCTACAGTTGGCATCAACACGTCCAAAGTCGAACTCATCCACAGCATCTTCATGCCGATTTTCGAGTAGCCTCTCGCCAAACACGCTCGCGTTTCCAACATCTTTCTCTCTCGATTCAACTCGTTCAGTAAAGGCGCGTACGCGCGCATGGTCGCGCGAACTTCTTTGGTCGGTTCCATGTTTCGCTTTGCACTGACGCGAATGGCTCTCAAAATCCTCGCAGGGTCATCTTTAAACGCCACGTGCGGTTTTCCGATCGATCGAACAATGTTATCTCGCAAATCTCCGTACCCATCCACGTAGTCGTGCAACAGATTCCTCAATAATTCGTACGCCATGCCATTGACGGTGAAATCGCGCTTGCGAGCGTCTTTCCGTAAATACATTCTCGGCGAACTTTGCCAACTCGGGTCGATGTCATCGTCGTCTGAATCGTCGTCGTCGTCGTTGCCGCCGCCGCCGTCTGGTTCTGCATCTTCCTCGCTTTTCTCATCGCCTTCGGTACAACTGGACACCTCCACGTACGGCCTTCCGTGCGTCGGTTTAAAAGTTCTCACGTGCGCGACTTTAAACCGTCGTCCAACGACCCTCACGCGTTTCCATCCAAACACTTGTTGTATGTCCGCATATTTCGCGTCCGTCATCACGTCAAAGTCCCTCGGTTTCGCGCCTTGCAATAAATCTCTCACCGCGCCGCCGACGATGTACGCTTTGAACCCTCGCCCGGATAACCGTTCGCAAATATCCCACACCTCCCGAGGAATCACTTTTTTTGACCCGGGCGGCAGCGCGGCGTAATACCTCCGGCCTCGAATCAAATGCGGCGACACGCCTAACAGTTTCGCCTCGCGTTCAATCTCAGGCGTGTAGTCTCGATGGTTCATCGTCATCGTCTCCTTCTTCGTCTTCTTCGTCTTCTTCCTATTATTCGTCGTCGTCGTCGTCGCGAGCACGTGTAACTCGCGCGCTTCGCTCAGCGGCGTCCGTTGCCGCTCTAATCGTCTCTTTTCCAAGATTTCCTCCGCGCGTATATTAATAACCCCTTCATTATTAAACCTTCGTTCGCCTTCTGGTGGTCTCTTTGTCTTCTTCTTCGTCTTCTTCTTCGTCTTCTTCTTCTCGTCCGTTTCCTTCCTCTGCGTTGTTTCTATGCCTCGTTTTTCGTTGGTGTTGTTGTTGTTACTGTTTACACTACGACTCGCCCCGGAAGCCGCGAACGACGGAAACGAAGTACACGACAGCGCTCTTCTTTTCGTCGTCGTCGTTTCCGTCGAAAGTTTTGGTCGAAATCCTCCTCGGAACGAAGAAGTACTCTTCGATGATGACGATGCATTTGATGCGAATGGTTTCCAACGCTTCGAAGAATCATCCTTCGTGCCTCCTCCTTCTCCTCCTCCAAACGTTCGAATGCCTCTCGAAAACGTCGAAGAAGAAGAACACTCGACGACGCGCTGCTGAGGGAAGACCTTTCTCTCGCTTCCTCTCTTCCGCGCGAAAAGAGGAGGCGCGAGCAACAGTCTTCTCCGCGACATGTTCTTTTGACTTTGTAACGACTTTCAAGGCTTCACTTCTTTTTTCCCCGACGCGAGGACTCTTGGGAGATATGACGACGAGTGTTTCGCACCAGAAAACGAGACGACGACGAAGACAAAAACCGCCGCTTTCTCAGAGTCTCCTCCTTTGCTTGGTATTGGTTGCACTTGTCGTCGCGCTCGAGAGACAGAGCGGATGGGGTGCGCGCGGAGACGACGCGCAAAGAGAAGACGTTTCGTCGACCTTTCAGAACGGGCAGCACGTGCGACATTTTTCCTTGAAGCACAGGAAGATTGATGTAGAGTTTAGAAAGGAAAAGGAGGAAGGAAATGGTGATCGTGAGAACGAAGGGCACGAGGAGGACGATGATGATGATTTGGCAGTCTTTCAGAAGAAGAGAAGACGACGAAGAAGAAGAGCTTTAAAACAAAGTTCCTCCGCTGGATTAGAACTGAACGGGAAAGCGAGAGATACGGGGTATTTTTACGCCACGGTATTGATTGGCACACCTGGGCATCAATTTGAAGTCATCGTAGATACGGGGTCGACGTATACGTTCGTGACGTGTTACCCGTGCGCTTCGTGCGGTCAGCACGGATCGAACGCGCCGTACGACGCGGCGAAATCGAGCTCGTACGAACGCGTGCCGTGCGGTTCCGGATGTATTTTTGGCGCCTGTCGAGCGAGCGGTTTGTGTGAATACGACGAGAAGTTTTCGGAGGATTCGCAAGTCGGTGGGCACGTGGTGAGTGATGTCATCGACGTCGGAGGGAGTTTAGGGACGCCGAGGATACATTTTGGATGTAACTCGCTCGAGACGAACATGTTGAAGACGCAAAAGGCGAACGGGATGATTGCTTTAGGCAGAGCCGAGGCTGGGTTACACCGACAGTTGAAGAAGAAGGCGTATCCGCCGGGTTCCTACGATGGAACGTTCGGTTTGTGTTTAGGATCGTTCGAAGGCGGAGGCGTTTTGAGTTTAGGTAAGTTGCCGGAACAGCACTACGCGAACTTTGTGACTCGAAAAACGCACACGAGTACGGTAAAGTTAGTCAAAGGGTCGAAATCGCAATATTATAACGTAGAGGTGCACCGGATGTTTGTCAGAAATACAGAGCTCAAAAAACCAAGCGGAGCGGAGTTAATGGAAGCGTTTCGAGCCGGGTACGGGACCGTTCTCGATTCCGGAACAACGTACACGTATTTACACGAAGACGTCTTCATACCGTTCATATCGGAGATTGAAGATAAAGTGGTCAACGATCACGGCGCGAACTTTTTCCGAGTTAGTGGTGGCGATCCAAACTACCCGAACGACGTGTGTTGGAGGAGCTTGAACGAAAATCAACAGTTATCGGAATCTAACGTGAACTATTTGTTCCCGACGTTCAATCTCACTTTTATAGGCGTGAACGAGGAGGAACTTCCCATCCAGTTTCTCCCGGAGAATTATTTGTTCGTGCACCCGAACGAACCGAACGCGTTTTGTGTCGGAGTGTTCGATAATGGACAACAAGGTTCTATAATTGGTGGCATATTCGCTCGGAACACGCTCTTTGAATTCGACGACGAAAGCGCGCAGCAAACGGTGAAAATCTCACCGAAAGTGGATTGCGACGGTTTGCGCGAGGCGATGGATTTCGACATGGCGACGGGCGCTACGCGACATCCCCCTCCACCACCGGCTCCGAGAGCGCCTGAATCACCGGGAACGCCCGGAACTGGGTTCGACAGAGACCGAGCTAAAGAAGCGAGAGAGCAAATCATGTTCAAAGTCATGATTGGTGGCTTTATCATCGTCGGCACGCTCTTCTTCGCGGCGGTTGGATTAGCGCGAATGTATTTTTGGAAATTTAAACGATACAGACAGTTTTCGAAGTGGATGAAATTACGGAATGAAACCGATGAATTCGAGGACGAAGACGAAGACGACGACGTCTTTTCCGACACCGAAAATGCTTTTGACGACGACGACGTCCCGGACAATAAATCGCCGCGCGAGCGCGCCATAGAAATGGGCGATTTGAGAAACTTGAGCAGCGAAGAAAGAGCGATACTTCATCGAGAAAAAATGGGTAGTAATAATAACAACAACAACAGCCACAACACCGCGGAAAGAGGTCTTATTGGTGGCCTCGTTGGATCAGTCATAAGCGCGCCGTTCCGTATGTTAGGTTTCGGTGGCAGTAGTGCTGGCGGTCACAACCCCTACTCGAACGCCCAGCCTCGCACGCTCCGCGAACAAACCTTACCGACCACAGACGCGCCGCCCGTCACGGAAGGTGACTTTGGCACCCGCACCGGACGCCTCACCGAAAGCGCCAAGCGAAACAATCGCATTGGTAATAACGGCAACGAAAACGATGAATTCTTCGACGCGCCGTTGAGCTCGCAAACGGATTTAGAAAGCCATCACGCCGGCGTAGACGAAAGCGGCGGGGACATCAAAGCCGTCTGGAAAAGGTTCAATTTGAAGTAGTAGTAGTAGTAAAGATGTATAGCCCGTGTAGCAGTAGTAGAAAATGAAGAAGAGTAGTAGTAGTATGTATGCGCGCGTATCGTCCTCTGCGTTTAATGTAACTTTCATCAACTTTGCATCAAAGTCTCTCGCATTTACTCCAAAATTTACCGCACGAGAGAGAGAAAAAACAAATCAAAGTCGACGCACGCGCATTCGCGGTCAGAGAGGAGGAATCGAAAAAAGAGTTGTTGAGCGCGCACTGAGAGAGAGTGCGAGTGCGCGTGTGTGTGGTGAACGCATCTTCTGAAAGCTTTTGGTTGAAGAACTGTAAGAAGGTCGTTGTGGGGAAATTCAGAAGAGGAAGAATGGAAGTAAACAGAAGACTATTCTTCGATCAAAACGCGACGATTATCGTCGCATCTTCTCCAACCGTGCGAGAGAGCGTGTGTTCTGGTGGTAACGGTTCGTTCCAGGACCGTTTGAAAGCATCCTTACGAGATGGGCACGTCGTCGATAATTTAAGAAACGTTCCGATTCGAAACAATCAAAACGACGGTCAAGTGTCGCACTATTTGTCCAGCGCGCGATTGAACGTGATTGGCTTTAACGAAGGGAAGGTGAAGAGGAAAGAAGAGGTGTGCGAGCAAATGAACCAAGTGAGAAAAAGGACGTTAAGGGAGCTGGAGAGTAGTGGTAAGGAGAGTTCGCACGGTACGTTCGATTTGGCGTCGATCGAGCGCGACGAAACGTTGTTGGACGTTGTTTTTCGAGAAGAGCGTAACGAAGACGCCGTGTTACACTCGAGAAAGGCGTTTGAGAACCATTACGACGGTTTGCAAGATTCGATTCGATATCATAATTTAAACCCGAGCGATTATCCAGTCGCGGTTATATGCGTCTGCTCGGCAAGCGAGCCTGAACCGCAAAATCAGTTGGAGTTGATGTTGCGCGAGACGATGCAAAACGCACCGTGTTTTGTCAAGCAAAGAGCGGACGTGGACGTCGTTCGGCACTTTGTGGTTTTGCAAGACGCGAAGGAAGGAGGTGGAGAAGGAAACACGAGCAAATTGCAACCCATGGATGACAACGAGGTTGAAATATTCAGAGCGAGAAACGAGACGCACGAGCGAGCGCTTATGGACGTTAAACGGAAATTTTCAGAGCAAAAAGTGAGCGCATTGACGATAAATTTTAGCGACAGCGAATTTGAAAAAATTGTGTTGAATGCTTTCATGAGGAGGTTGACGGAAAGAGTCATCGCACCGCACATGGAACGATTGTTGTACGGATTAAACGCTATGATTTTCAACACCAGGAAAGGATTTAAGAACCAATTCAAATCGTTTTGGGGGAGGAACGTGGTCGGGACGAGTAGCAGCGGGAGCGGTACGACCGCGGTACCGATTCCTCCGTTAGCGAATTCCTCGCCTTCGCACTCTCGAGAAGGCAGCGATACCAATCTCTCAGCCGTTGGTCCGAGCACTACTTCGTATACGGTCTCTAAGCAAGACGTGTACTCGTCGCAAGAATCACAAATTCGAAAAGCCGCAGATTTAAGCTTATTTTTAGGCGACATCGATAACGCGATCGCGAGTTATAAACTTGTTGGGTCGGATTATAAAGCGGAGAAGAACTGGAAGAGTTGCGCTTTGGCTTACGAAGCGTCTGGAATCGCTTTGACTATAAAGGCGGACGATATTAGAAAGAATAGTAATAGTAGCGGGACTTTGGCGAGTCCGATGAAGAGTAGCGGTAGCGGTAGTAATTTAGGCTCTGGAGGAAACGACGAAGCGATGCGTAAAGAAGCGGACGCGGCGTTTGAGTACGCGCTTTCGTGTTACGCGAAAGTCAAAAAACAAAGAGACGAATATCTCACCGCAGCAGCGGGAGGAATCACCCCAGCTTCGTTGGATGTAGATTCGTTCAATTACATAGACGAAATGATGGTTTTGTGTTCTATTCGCAGGGCGGTTTCGCTCATCGCGAGTGGTAAATTTCGTGAAGCGGCGACAACGTTCGCTAAAGAAGCCGCAAACTTTGGCGGTATCGACGATTTGCAATCCGCGCTGTTGCTCGAGCGTGCCTCGAGAAATTTCTTAGAGATTGACGCTTCGAGAACGCTGACGAGGAAAGTTCCAAAATCGCAACCTTGGATGAGGAAACACGCGTTTCATGCCGCGTTGGCTGGTCACGGATACGCGCGCGTAAACGCGCGACGCGCGGCGGCGAGGTGTTACGCTTTATCTTTAGCATCCTTAGGATATGAAAATACCTGGCACAAGTGTCGAGAGCACTGCTTGTTTTCGCTCGCTCGATTAGCCGCGCACGATGGGAACAACGCAGACGCGGTTCGATATTTTCAACGATTACTCGGGAGTAGCGACGGTCGGAAGAACGAGTTTGGTAGCAACGATCGCATACACGCCAGTCGAACGGAAACTACACAGAGAACGTATTTGAGAGAATATTTACACGTCGTGTCGAGTTATTTGAACGGAGACAAATCTTCTCATATATCATGTGATGTCGTTTCGGCGCCATTGCCGGAGGTGGACGTGAGCACCGTTTTCGTCTCATTCGTCAACGATGAAGATCAGAACTCTGGGGTGATTGATAAGACGAGGGCGACACCGATGACGTTACCAACAACACCGACGGACCAAAACGCATCGTTGTCTTCTCCGGGACTCGAACGACAGATGTCGAACGGCGCGAGTCCCGGTTTTCTCAAACATACGGCGCGATCAAAGATTGCGTTTGGCGACGTGTCTTGGAAATCTATCGAGGAAAAATCTGGCGTCGTTCCAAACTTACAAGGCGGTGCGAATAACGCTTCCAGCAATTGGCTCGATGGTGGTAGCAGTAAAGCATCAAAGGAACAGCGTTCAGTAACCGCGAAAGATGAAGTCGTTTTCGTCACGGCGAAGCTCTCGAATCCTTTGAGAATACCGATTACTTTGCACAACGTTTCTTTGGAGTGGGAATTTTCGGACCAATCGGATATAAAAGATGTGACAAACGACGCAGTCGCGTGTGAAACCATCGCTCTGCTCGAACTGCAACCAAACGAAAAAAGTGAAATAACTTTACGCGTGACGCCGAAGAAGCCGGGCGTTTTACGTGTCGTTGGCGTAAAGTGGACTTTAGAAAATACGGCGCTCGGCAAAGCTACGTTTGACATTAAAGCGCCGTTGTCCAGGCGGGACACGGCAAAGGAGAAAGCGACCAAGGTTCGTAAGATTTGGGTGCGAGATATCCCGGAGGAATCGCGGTTAGTTTTTGATATTGTCGATACCGTGCCGAGACTTGAGGCGTCCTTTGAGAGCAGCGAGGGGAGTTTAGCGAACGCCTCATCAGCTGTGGCGCTCGATGGGTCCATCTCAAAAGTCAACGTGATCATTCGAAACGTGAGCGACGCGACTGCGCGACACGTCCGCATCCGTTTACCTTCCAATGCGTTTACACCGTGCGAGAATGATATGCACCGCGTTGTAAGTAATAACAGTAAACAATACGGGAACGTATTCGCTGTCAGTGATTCGATTCAACCGAAAGAACACGTTTGTATATCGTGTTGGTTCCACCCGGCTCGTCTATCGCCGAAAGATTTTGAAGCTTTGGATAGTGCGCTGTTATCGTCGGAAGGTGCGAATGATCCATACTTCGACGACGACGACGAGAACGACGATAACAACGACATTGAAAATAGTAACAACGCTCGGATGATGAACTCGGGCAACGCGACGACGCAGGAATCGCGCGCCCTGGTGTGTTATCAACCAGAACCGCCGGCGCCTAAACTTTTGAGGTATCGGTTGGCGAAGCTTTCGAAGCGGTACGTGACGAAGCTATCGATTATGTTAACGATGAAAGTCGTCCCATCTCCTTCATCTGTGAACGAATCGATTTGTACGTTGAGAGCAATCAACTGTTCGAGCACGCAAACGTTCGAACTGACCTCGATTTTCGCCGCCAGGAGAAAGACGACGACGACGAGTCTTTCTCCTCGGGAGGCGGAGGATCCGGCGGTTGAATTTTTGAAAACGACGAAACTATTCTCGAACGCGTGTTTTCGAGGCGATGGAAAACTTTTAAATCCCGGGAAAACGATCGACGTGACGTTCAAGTTGTCTCGCGGTGATATAAATACGAACGGCGATAGTAACGGTAACGATAAAAAGGATCTTATCCTCGACGGTGAGGAGGATAAAAGCGAAGAATACAAATCCATCTCGAGAACGCTGTGCGCTCCAACTTCGCGCAAGATGTGCGTCAGCTTGCAATGGAAAACGCACTCGGCAGGTGTTGGAGATGGAGCTTTCAACGGCTCTTCTCGATGTTTCGCAACCGATATCTGGAAAAATTCAAACGATTCACCGGCGGAGATGGACGAGGATGAAAACGCTGTTGCTACAAATTTCGAGTTTTATTCGCAAACCAGCGTTTCAGCCGCGGCGAAGATCTCGGATGCGAAAACATTTCCAAACGGCGTGGTTTCGCTTCCTTCGCCTCAAAAGACCAAAATTGTCCCGGTAACAATCACGTGTTTCAACGGAAGCCGTGAACGCGTGGACGTGACGTTCGACGCCACCGATATGAACGAAGACGAAGAAAACAACTCGGCGAGGAACGCGTGGACGACCGCGACTGATATCGCCTCGTCGTTGACGCGACTCGACATCAACAAAGAACAAGAAGACAGTAATAATAATAGCACCACTCAGCAGCAGCAGCAGCAGCACCTGAAAAAGGTACTCCTTCGCGAAAAGGGTACACTCTCGCCTTTCGTATGGATCCGCGAAACTCGGAAAACCATCAGACGCGTTCCTCCGGGCGCGTCGGTTACCTTTGACGCCTCGTTATTGGTGTTCAAACCGGGCGCGTTTCGCGTGGACAATTTCAAGGTACACTTTGTGCCTTCATCTTCGAAAGTAGACGATGATATCGAGGACGATATCGAGGACGAGAGTATCGAGGACAACATAACGCATACCGCGAGAAGACTCGCTCCGCGCGCCGGCTTCTCCTTATTCGTCCTCGGGTGAATACGAATACCAATACGAATAACAATACAGCGCTACGACACTAAATACTACTTCTTCTGAGCTCTTCACTACAACCCTTCCTCTTCTTCTTGGTTGTCTTCTTTCACGACGATCAAATCGCCCATCTGATCGTCTTCGACGACGTCGACGAACCTTTTCTTCACGCTCTCCTTCTTCTTTCCCTTCATGGAATCGAGGAATCGAAACGCACTTTTACGACCACTACCCTTCTCGAGAGTATTATAATAATTCCTTCTCTCCGCGACGAGAACGACGGACGAGAGTGCCAGCAAAGCGCTCAAAAGTAAAAGCGTGCAGATTATCGTCGCCGCGCGTTTCTTAGTATTCTCCCACCCTTGCGCTGAATGAGACGTAGGCGTCATTGAATCTCCAATTTAGATTTTGATTGATGACGACAAAGCTGCTTCTGACGCGCGCAAAAGAGCACCTCTTCTCGACTCGCCCGCCTCGCGCGCTCTCGCTCTTCCGCAAACGTTTCTCAAAGAGGAGACTTTATATCAACTACTACTCTCTCTGTGATGCGCGAAAAGTGGAGAATCCACTCCGTGGAAAGAAGATATCGTCATTAGTAGAGTAGTAGAGTAGTAAACAACACGCTCTGGATAAAGACGCGCCATCATCGCGAGACGACTTGTTTTCGCGTTCAAAATGCCTCCTAACGCTAAAGGCGAACTCGGTTTGGCCAAGTTATGGAGCGGGAAACAAACGAAGCATCATCGAGGACAATCATCACAGAGACAACATTCGTCAAAGACGTTTACGATTGATTCCGACGACGAAGATGAAAATGATTATCAAAGAAGCGACGACGATTCAGACGACGACGGAAGAGGGAACAACAACAACCAGAAGAAGAGAAAAGGACGAAATCTCTCGTCGTCCTCTTCGAAATCAACGAACGTCGCTCGCGCGTACCAGCGCGAGAAGAAGAAGAAGAAGTTTTATTCTTCGCACACAAGTCAGCACGAATTTTCAATCTGCCGGTGCCTTTTGGTCTTGATAGCGATAGCGTTCGCGCTCATCTTCCTCGTCGAACAGTTCGCACCGAAAGACGTATACATTCACCGAACTATACAAAACGGAAGAAATAAAGCGAAAGTGAAAGTTAAAGACCACGCGAGACGCGCGAGAGAGGCGTTTCGGGCGTACACGGCGTACGATTTTGAAAAGGCGAATAAGGAGAAGTACGAGGAAAATTTGAGGGAGGAGTACGCGCTCGCGGCGATGGTGGCGAATAGTCGTCCTTCTGGTGAAGAAAGTTCGGGGCGCGCATCTGAGAGGAGTGGCGGTGTTATTGGGGAGAATGTGTTTGAAAACGCCAACGAAAAGCCGTTTAATCCGAAGGCGCACTTTGGTGGTGGTGGAGTAGAAGAAGAAGATACGAAGAGCGAGGACGAGAGTAGCGCGGCGGCTTTAAACGAAGAAGGAGGCGACTCGAGTGTAGACGACGGCGACGACCTGTTTTTACAGGCGCGATTAACCGCGGCCGAGGCGAGTTTAGTGAGAGAACGATCGAATTACGAGATACCAGATGCGCCTTCGCCACCGCCACCGCCGCCGAGTCAACCGTCGCCGCCGCCGTTGTCGCATCATCTTTCCACGTCGTGCAGGCAAAACTTGTTGAAGGACGCGCAGATTGATTTTTTCAGTAAGAATTACTGCAAATTCGATTCCGCGACTGTGGAAACGGTGAATCCGTTCGAACGTAAAGTGAAAGGCCAATCGATGAGCATGAGAACGTTACCGGAGGTTTTATTGGCGACGTATTTCCAGGCGTTGAGTAATAGCGAAATCGGCATTCGAGCGCGACGGGCGGCGATTGGTAAGGAAAGGTTACGACGGCCGGGGTTGTTAGAGCCGACGGAAAAGTTGAAGTCGAGAGAGTTAACGGACCCCGTGCAGATGTCCTCTGAAGACGGTGAAATTGAATCCGGCGTGAACGGCGGCGGCGAATTTATAGGAGGAGAATCCTCGTTGAACCGGCGCATGCTCTTATCCAAGAAACACTTGGAAGACGTTAAGAAACAAAAAGAGTCCGACGCGAAGAAGAAATCGTTCAAAGATCGCGAGAAGAAGAGAAAGAAAGAGCACGTGGAAAAAATCAACACATCTCCGCCGCCGCCGCCGCAGCCGCCGTTTATCGAGTTCGAATACCGAGGTCCGAAATCGCCAAACTGGATGAACGAAACGACCGGGCAATCGAAATACGCGCCGTATTTTTCGGCGACGTTTTTAGGCGCGAGTTTAGGTCCATTCGCGCACGTCGCGAAACGGTTAATGAACGCGGCGCATTTATCCGGCGTCGTTCGAGTCTGGGAAGGCAATTCGAATGTATTCACCGCTTTGGAACAAAACTGGGCGCAAAAGGATCAAAATTTACACCTATCGAGAGAAGACAACGTCGTCGCCGCTTTAGTCAACGCGCACGTTTGGGGTGAAAAAGCCGGTAATATTAAATCCGCGAACGACTTATTCGTCAAGCGTCGCTCGGCGTTCGGGAAACACACCATTGAACCGGCGGTCAGTTTACAATACGCGTTGAGCGTGAGCAACTTGTACCACGGCGAAAACGTGGAAATTCCAACCGTCTTTGCGTTTGACGGCGACGTGTTTTTCAAAGATTTGCGACCGAAACTGCGAGACGCCATGAACTCGGCGTTCGTGAAAGCGGTTTCGTTCACCGCGACCTCGTTCGACAAAGCCGCCGCGTTTTCGAGAGAGTTCCCGGAATTTCTGGTCTACGTCGCCGGCGCGGGTAACGGCGGCAGTAACGCGATCAAAGCGAACACCATCGACGAAGAGAAAGTCGACGCGGAGTTTAACGCGAACCAAAACGAAGACATTTCGGATTCTCTCGGCGCTGGTTTGTTCACCGCGGTCAAACCCTCGTTCTTATTAATCGACGACTACACCTACTCGCCGGCGTTGGAAGAAATTTTTAAGCAAACCAAATCGAAAACGAGAACGTTAGCCATGCTCGCGGTGCGTAAAAACGACCCGTTCCACGAAATGATCAAAGAAAACGGCTTCTTGAGTTGCACGTGCGATGGGCAGTGTAAATCAACTCCCGAAGTCGTCTTTAATAACGACGGCGTCTGCGCTCCGGTCGAGGTGAAAAAAGAGAAAAAAGGTTTCGTCGCGAAGCTTTTAGGCGGTTCAAAAGCGCCCGAAAAGTTCGGCGACGTCGACGCCGGCGTCGGAACCGTCATAGAAGACTGGGACGAGTAAACTTTTTTTAGTGAATTCTTCTCGCACACTTTGAAAAAAGCTACTATACTCTTTGCTCCTTTGTAATATTATTACTCTGTTCTTGAACTCGCGTAATATTAAGCGCAACATAAAACACTCTCTTTTAGTGAGGCTGAAAAAAAGATTTGAAAAAATTGCCGCCAAAAAGGCGAAAAATATCTAAAAAGTGCTTTATTTCAAACGACGCTTTTTCGTCTCATTACCCTTATTCTTAGTACGTGATGATGATTAAGATGATGCCGACGACGAGCAAAATCCGCTGCTCTTCTTCGTTGACGTCGGGTGGGAGTGATACTAATACGCGTAGCAACAGATGCGTCGCTCGTGGTGGTGGTTTTTCTTCCTTTAAGGAACAACAACAAAAGCAGAAAAAATCAATCAGCACTTTTCGATCAAAATCATTTTCATCGGACGATGAGGGTAAATTATTAATAATGAATTCGACTCCTAATCCAATCGAGGAAGAAGAAGACATGATTGAATACTGCGTCCTCAAATCAGACGAAGACCTCATTCACCTCTCGTTAACGAAAAGAGACGTGTTTCGAGCACTCGTAGGCATCGTGGGTATGGTAGGGATGAGTACAGTCGTGCAAGGATCCGCCCCGCCGTTTGCTCGAGCATCCAACGGGGAATCCTCTCTCAACAAGGCGGCTGACTCGGAAAAAGATTTTAAACAATTGAGAAAAGACGTGAAAGCTTTGATGGAAAAAGACGCAAACTTAGGGCCGACTTTGGTACGATTAGCGTGGCATTCATCAGGCACGTACGATAAAATGACACAAACCGGGGGTTCATCTGGTGGAACTATTCGGTTTAAGGAAGAACTCGCGCACGGCGGCAACGCCGGGTTGGACAAGATGGTGGCGGCTTTGGAACCGATCAAGGAGCGAAATCCAAAAATTTCGTACGCGGATATGTACGCGTACGCGGGGAAAGTCGCCATCGAAGAAATGGGCGGGCCAACCATGGAGTTTAAATACGGAAGAGTGGACGAGATGGACCCGTCGAAAGTGACTCCGAATGGGCGCTTACCTGATGCGGATAAAGGCGATCACGCCGGACCAAAAACGACGCAAGGTTTGAGAGACGTCTTTTATCGAATGGGATTCGACGACCAGGAGATTGTCGCGTTATCTGGTGCGCACGCCTTGGGAAGGTGTCACGCCGATGCCAGTGGTTACGTCGGCCCGTGGTCCTCCACGCCTTTGTTGTTCAATAACTCCTATTACGGCTTATTGAAAGGCCTCAAATGGACCGAGAATACAAAGACGAAAAAATTCCAATACGAAGATCCGAGCGGGCAGCTCATGATGTTACCGTCCGATATCGTCTTATTGGAAGACGAAAACTTTAAAAAATACGTGGACGTGTACGCGAAAGATCAGAAAAAGTTCTTCGCGGATTTCAAAAACGCGTTCGAGAAGTTGGAGTTACTCGGAACGAGCGGATTGAATACGCTAAAGGAATAATAATAACTTAATACTACTACCGCGAGCGCGGCGCAAACAAACGAACGAATCTGGGTGTTATACTATTCGCATTCATAACGACACCAAACTCTCTCTCTCTCTCTCTCCATCTATCTCAAGTTCTTCTTCCTCTTTTCCCTCTCCGATACCGCGGCTTTTTTGCCTTTGCTTTCCTCTTTCGCTTCAGCACCGGTGTCGTCACCACCCATCGACTGTCGCATCATCTCCTCTTGCAACTTTTGCTGCGCGGCGAACCCGCCTTTCAAGGAGTCGCAGATCGGTTCGCAATCTTTCCATCCTCCCGTACCGTAGGCAAACGCGCTTTCCTTCGAAGAAGAAGCACCCAGAGAGAGGAAAAGAACCCCCACGGCGAACACGTCTCTCCGTCGCTGCGTTTTCCCTGACATCATCATCACATCCGTTTTCTTCGTTTCGGGAACTGGCGTTTTTGTGGTCGACGCGTTGTTCGGTTTTGATGACGTCGCCTTCGCGCGACAAAGTCGTTCGCGCCTCTTCTTCTTCGACGAAGAAGAGGGCGAAGAAACGACCACCGGAGTTCTCGACAGCATCGTCATCCTTTCTCGTGTTATTTATATCTGAAGCAAGCTTTTTGCGACTCTCCATTATTTAGTCAATTAAATTCTTGCCAGCTCAGCATTTTTTCTTTCCTTTTCTCCCTTTTTGCTCTTCATTCTCTTTATTATTGAAGACCACATCAGGAGGAACAACGACACACTTTTACTGCGAAAGATAAAATAATGTTTACGACGACGACGACACGTTTTGCAACGAGCATCTCGGCGGTCGCTCACCGCACCAAGCAAAACGGGAGAAGAAGTTTGGTGGTCACGAACGTGACCAAGGTAAACGAGAGATCTTCTTTCCAATTCTTTTCTGTTGTTAGATATTTTTTTCTCACATCTTTAACGAGTATCGAGAAGCGCGGAAGTGCTCCTCTGTACTACTCTTATACTCTTACTCTTAAACACTCTGCGCTCTTTTCCTCGCGACTACTCACCTTTTTTGCGTGTTCTCCTCACATCCTTCTCATCCTCGACGAATACAACATTCGATAAAATATCACAAATAAAAAGTGGGTGTTGGATGCCCCGGATTGCGAAAAATCACGAACGGGCGACCACGGGCTGGACCGCGTGTCGTCCGCCCCACGCCACTGTCCGATCGAAGCCATCGACGTGAACCGTCTGGTAAAATCGTCCGGAGGTGTCCTTCAAGTGGATAAGAACGCGATCCAGTTCTCTGTTTCCGGGAAGGATGACCGAGAGTTGGAAGTTTCCGCCGTGCACGGCTCGTTTCTGTTGTCCACGAAAGGACAGACGAGGAAAGTGCAACGAAAACAGAAGACGAAGGTACAACCGGGACAGCTGATCATCTTTGAAGACGGCGAGGCGTACGAGGTGTACAGAAACACCGAGGCGCACGCGTGAGCGCGAGAAGAGAAGCGTGGAACCACCTTCGGTCGCGAGCGTTTGCTTAAGAATCCGGAATCTTGTACGCTATCATCAAAGAATCCGCGGGCGGAGCGGAACGCAAATATCTTAAACATCGAGAACTGTAAAGTACCCCAGAACACGCACAACAAAAACTGTAAAACTAGTGCTACTCAAGAAGAGACTGTAATAATGGGGTGTAATCAAAATGCAAAAAAAAATGTACACGAATCATCGTCCGACTCTTTGATGCGAGTTTCCTCATCACACACCTTTCCTCCTCACAACAAACACACATCCAAAATGGCGGGCAAAATCAAACGCCAACCGGTGATTAAACGCGGCAACCGAGGCACGCTCGGTGTATTGGGTAAAACGCACCGCTCGAAATCGCGAACGCCCGCGAAGAGAATCAATCCGCACGACCGGAATATGGATTATAAAAAACGGGAACAATTGAACGCGTCGATCGCGAAGTTGGAAAAAGAAGAGCTTTCGAATTGGACGGACGCGAAGACGCCTTTGGAAGTGAAAGGAAAGAAGAAAGAGCTGAAACGATTGCGAGCGAAGATGAGCTTGAAAATGAACAAGAAGAATTAATTTTGGTGAGAGAGAGACGAAAGAGATGTGCTGCTGCTGCTGCAAAAGAATGTGCCGCCGCCGAAAACGCAGCAGCAAAACACACTTGATGTATTAACACGCGTATTTATAATAATAGAGAGCCGGAGGCGGAATAGAATAGAGAAAGAGAGAAACGAATACCTAGTACATACGTAGTATATAATTGTATCTATATTACAATATACGCGCTGGTTTCGGTCATTCTGCTGTGCTATACCCATAATGTTCTCTGCTATCTCGCTACTTTTATATTCTAAACTCCTTCGCTCTCTCTCTTATTATAAGAAATACCCGGCGGCTATGTTTCTCGGCGCGGACATGTTTGCATTCTCGCTCGTTTCCGTGAAATATTTCACCGACCTATCCATTTCGCTATCAAAACTTAACATCGAGGCTACGTTGCCGCACCGATAACAGTAGTTCGGGGCAGACCAGACGGTGACTAAACTCCTCTCCGGGAACTGGTATTTCAAGCCTTCTTGGACGAGCTGATGCGCGCGCGCGATTAACTCTAACCCGTTCCCGTGGTTAAACTCCTCTACAACTTTTCGCCCGAACAACCATCCCGCGCCTCTCGGCGAAATCGCCCACCGTTCGATATCCTCGGGGTCAGACCACATCAAATCGCAAAACGCGCCTTCGTGAGGAATTTCGCACACGCGATCCACGGTCCGAATTTGATCAATCGACCGAACATCCGGACTTAACCCCCCGTGGACGCACAAAACGCGCCCTTCAATCACCGCCGCTAACGTCAAGTAATCAAAAACGTCCGTGCACCACCTCCACGCGTTCGCGTTCCCGTACTTCCTCGTGCACTCGTCGAAAAACCCGTACACTTGCGTAATCTGTCGACTCTCGTGATTCCCCCGCAACAGCGTCACGTGCGCCGGATATTTCACCTTGAGCAACATCAACAGCGTGAACACTTCTAAACTGTTATATCCTCTATCGACGAAGTCCCCCATGAAGACGTAGTTCGTCTCGGGCACTTCCCCTCCGGTTTGGAACAGCTTCAACAGGTCGTGAAATTGCCCGTGGATGTCCCCACAGACCGTCACCGGGGAGGACACCGGTTGCACGTTCGACTCTTCCACGAGCACGTCTTTGCATTTTAAACAGAGCTGTTCGAGTTCCGGTTCGGTCAGAGATTCGCACCGTTTAATCTGTTTTATGTTTTGTCATTTAGCGTTTCATTCACAGAAGAAAGAGAGAGAGAGAGAGAAGTTCGTGAGTACAAGACGACGGCGAGACCTAAAGAAGAGAAATGGATGAAACGGAAATAATACTACTTGCAGAGACGCGCAAAGAGAGAATGTAAAGAGTTTCACAACGAAAAAACATACCCGCTCTATGCACGAGTCCAAGTCCAGGCCCATCGTGCCAAACACACAACACCCCCCACGACTAATAAAACGTAATGCTTTGCAAAAGATGGATTACCTTTTTTTTGTGGAGTTGTTTTTATTCGACCTTTTAAGGAGTGAGCACGTGTATATAAACAGCAACACTTTCGCAAAACAAATACAAAATTTCTATCATCATCACTATCGTGTGGTTTTATGTAACGGCCAGAGGAAATGTACTCCTTACATCACGCGCACGGCTAAAACGCTCAAATATTCACCCTCTGGGAACATGGGGTCGATCGGTTGATCGGCGCCGCATCCGCCGTCGCGGACTTTCGCGATCCTTCGGTTCGCCGCTTGGGAAGCTTCAAAGACGATGGATGGTAACAGTTTTCGCTGCGTGACTGCTCCGGAGCAACTGCAGGATATTAAAATACCGCCTGGTTTGACGCATCGCATGGCGCGAGCGTTTAATCCGATGTATTTTAAGAGCGATTTGGATAAAGATTTGACCGTAGGCGCGAACTTGGGAGGATCGAGCACGAGAACGTCGTATTGGCGGTTGTTGGCGATGCAGTCGTCGAGGTAGTCGAAGGCGTCGGAGGGAACAAAGTTGATTTGATCCTGGACGTTGTTCAGTTCGGCGTTCCTTGCGGCGATGGAGAGGACTATTTTGGAGGAGTCGACGGCGGTGACGTTTTTGCATCCCGCCACGGCGGCGTTGATGGCGAAGCCGCCGGTGTACGTGCAGCAATCCAAGACGCTGAAATCACTGTTATCGTTACTCGTTTTACTCAACTCACCGATAAACGCTCGATTGTCGCGTTGGTCGACGTAAAACCCCGTTTTGTGCCCTTCGGTCAGATTGACCAAATATTTCACCCCGTTCTCAGTGATTTCAATCTCGCTCGGCAACGAAGCCGACGCGTCGTCGCCGTTCTTATCGTACACGGATACCTTTTCGGTCACCCCGACACCTTCTAAAGCGTACATGTCTACGTCTCTTCTCCACACAACCGTCATGTTTTCGTTTTCTTTCAACATCACCTCTCTCAACGCCTCGATGATATCGCCTCTTTGCGCTTCCACCCAACCTGCCGACGAAGAAACGACGAAATGGTTGTCGTTCCCGTACTTATCGATAATTATCCCTGAAAGCCGATCGCCTTCGCTATTCACCAACCTATACGCATTCGTTTTTCCATTTTTAAGATCTAAAACTTTATCTCTCAACATCTTCGCTTCCTCGATCCTCTTCTTCACCACCCGCTTAATCAAAATCGGCGACTCCGTCTCCTTCGCCAACTCCATCATCCGCACGCGAAACATGCTGCTCGAATTAAACGTTCCCCACCCGATCGGTCGTTGATTATGATCGAACACTCCGACAACTTGTCCATCTTTCGGGTCGTTCTCCATACGATCAATCGCACCTCCGTACACGATTGGATTCCCGTCCATGAAAATGTTCGCCTTCCCGCTCGCCAATTGCACCGCTGGCATGCCAGATTCGTGCGCTTTTTTTAACAACGCCGAGCGCGCGTACATCTCGGAAACTTGCTCGTCCGTGTCGAACCTTTTTGAATTTTTGCGTATAGAACGTAAAGTTATCTTGTAATCCTCCTCAGAAGATCGTCGTCGGTCTCCCCGGCCGCCTTGACCTCGGCCGCCTCCAGATGAAGAAGAAGAGGAGCCGCCACCTCGACGTTGTTGAATTTCCCCGAGGACAACGACGACGGGTGCGCGATGACTACCACCACGGATGATGCTCCTAATAGGGGAATGCATGTGTTTTGTCACGAGCGGCGACAGACCTCGCGAATAATAGGAGTTCAAGCAGCCGGTCATGTTTCTTTTGTGTATGAGGACGTTTTTTTCTTGTAACGACTTGTTCTTCAAAGCATTGGAGGTGCCTTTTTGACGACAACGACTCGTACGCGCGGTCTCGACGGGATCGAAAGGAGGAAGGATTCAGTACGTATAGTAGTTATAATAGTAATTTTAATACAACTGCTCTATATATATTTATATATTTAATGTGTTGTTTTCGATATTGATTCGTTCTCTGATGTATTGTACAACTGTAGTATCTCTTCTTTCTTTCCCGCGGTTCGCTTTTCTCTTCTCTCCTCGCTTTATTTCTTTTTCCTCAAATCTCTTCTTGGTCTTCTTCTTTGTCTTCGCCATTTACACGCACACGTTATAAAATATATTTAAGCCGTCTTCTCGGCTTCAGCTTTCTCGATTTCCGGCAGGATTTCGTCCAACTTTTCTTCCAAGATGCTAATCGTTCGGTCTTTGTTGACAACCTTGTCCAAACCGAACAAACCGATGCGGAAGGTGAAGTTACCGGCGGGCTCGTTGATCATAAACGGCACGCCCGCGGCGATTTGCATCCCTTTACCCTTGAAGATGTTAAACATGTTCGGTTCCGGGGTGTAAGAGACGACCACACCGGGCGCTTGGAAACCAGGCGCGGCGACGGATTTCAAGCCTTTCGATTCCATCATCTTTCTCGTGCCCATGCCTAAATCCCACGCCATTTGTTTGACTTTCTCAAAACCAATCTTCTTCGTTTCGTTCGCGGCTCCGTTAAACAAGGACAACGCGTCCGTCGGCATGGTCGTGTAGTACGCAAACCCGCCGTTGACGTACGAATCCATGACTTCCAACCACTTTCTCATGTTGATGACCATCGACGTGCTCGTCGTGTTTCTCGTCGCGTGCGTGCCTCTTTCCCCGAGCATAATCACACTCGAACACGCCGGCCCGGTCCAACCTTTTTGCGGGGCGGACAAAATAGCGTCCACGCCGGTTTCTTTCATGTCAACCCACACGTGACCACTCGCGATGCAATCCAAAACAAACAAACCCCCGTGCGCGTGCACCGCGCTCGCGACTTGCTTGATGTAGTCGTCCGGCAAGATGATACCGGTTGACGTCTCCACGTGCGGCGCAAAAACCACCGCCGGTTTCTCCGCCATGATCGTCTTCACGACCTCTTCAATCGGCGCCGGCGCAAAGTGCGGCTGCGCGTTCTCCGGATCCACCGGTTGTCCTCTCATCACGATAGTTTCGCTCGGGATGTTCGTTTGCTCGAAGATATCGGTCCACCTGTACGAGAAATACCCGTTGCGCAAAACCAACGCCTTCTTCCCGGTGCACCACTGTCTCGCCACCGCTTCCATCCCGTACGTCCCGGACCCTGGCATGATGATTACCGACGCCGCGTTGTACGCCTCTTTCAAACTTTCGTTCAAATTTTTCATGATGTCGCAAAACGGCTTCGACATGTGGTTCATCGACCGGTCCGTGTACACCACGGAGTACTCCAAAAGCCCACCCGCCGCGTCCAAGGGTAACGGACTCGCGTGGAACGGTTTCGTCCAATCGTGTTGGCATCTCGGGTCTCTCGATTTCGCCTCCTCGTGTTTCGATCGTCTCGCGTTCGCTGAAGAGGGTTGCGCGACAGTAGGAACGTGTTGTTGCCCGACGACGTTTGCAGAAATCATCGGCGTCATCGACGTGGCCTTCGTCCCGGACAAAGCAGAGTGACGCAAAGCGCGTTTGCTGGCGTGACGTAACATTTTGTTACTGAAAAACGTGTAAAGGTACGATGTTCGTAAAAAGAGAGATTTTATAACTTTCGTTCGAGAACAAAGGTTATGTATCGTCTGTGCGTGTGTGCGTGTGTGTATATACGAAGCGCTGATATCAATGACGATTACACGCATCAACAGAAAATGTCCGAGTTTCTGGTCAGAAACGGCTCGAAACGACCACACGAGAGAAATCTGCGCGAGATGTTTGCAAACAAAAGCGCGGTCACAAGAGGCCACGTGGTCTGTTTTTTTTACACAAACTTTTGAAAAAAGAAAATTTTAAACCCTAAATTAGTTTTTTTGGTCCCTCTTTTGCTTTCTTTTCTCTTCCTCTTTCTTTCTCTCTTTTTTGGAGCTGAAAGAGAAACCACGAGGCGCTCGGGCCGGGAACTGCGGTACCGTCCGGTGGGAACCGAGGAAACGAAGAAGAAGGAGACACTGTGTTTCCCGCGTCGACCACCTTGTTGTTGTTTCGCTCTGTCGCGGAAGTTTTTTGGTGTTGCTCGCGTTTGTTTCCCTCGTCGTCGTCGTCGTTGGTGTCGTCGTCAGTGCTTCCGTGCTCCTCTTTCTTCACCTTGACTTTGGGAGATGTAAAAATATGCGTTTTCGCCGCCCCGTCTTCTTCTTCCGTCTGCTGCTGCCCACCTGTCTTCTTCGCGAACAGCTTCTCTAACGTGTTGAACTGCCCTTTCTTCCTCGCTTGAATGGCTCTCTTAGAGTCAACGTTCGTTACATTCTCGCTCTTCACAAGCACGGATTCTTCTCCTTCGTTTTTTTTGCCACTCACTTTCACGGTGTATCTGTCGGTACTCTTGTCGTGATCGATCACGGTTCCATATCTCCCGTTGAGATCCGGACGATTTTTTAACCCGACGATACACACGAGGTTGTTTTTCGCGCGTTTTCCTCGGCCGAGTCCTGCTGTTGTTGGACTGCGTTTAGGTGCCATGGCGCGCGTTCTTCTTGCGTTCTTGCGTTACTTTTATTTCGAACAACACTACAAGAAACAAATGACACATGTGTCTTTTCAATTGACTGAAAGACGTTTTTTTCCTCATATTTTTATATCTTGAAAACACGACGGGCGCGCGCGTTGTAAAACACGGGCACACGCGATGACGCGCAAAACAGGCGAAGAAGTCATCATCGTCGGCATGAAAAGTGGCGAGGCGTACAACGGTCGCAAAGCGCTTTGGCTCAACTACGACAGAGAGAGAAACCGACATCGAATTAAAGTTTTCGTGAACAACGGCTTGGACGACGAGATCTTACTCGTCAAAGGAGAAAACATCACGAGCGATAAGAAGTTCCTCAAAGTGCACCCGGAATACGACACGCCGCATAAACGTACGCGAGTGCAGACGCTGGACGAAGTTTTGAAAGAGAACGAGGAGAAGAAGAAGAAGGAAAAAGCGCAGAAGAAACTTTTTATCGAAAATCCATTCGTAAAGAAGGACGGGAAAATCGTGGCGAAGCCGAAAGCGAAACATTTCGCGACGGTGAAAAAAAGAGGATGGACACCCGGCGCGTACGCGAGAGCCAGAGCACAAACGGCAGCACGTGGAAGAGAAGGAGGGCGTTTCGCTCGCCGCGACGAGAAAGAAGACGAGCACGAAGAAGAAGATTTTTTTTACGACGAGCGCACCGCGGATCGAAAAGTTTCGGTCATGCGACAGAAACTTCTCGCGATGAATATGCAACTGAACGCGCGGTTCAGCTCGGATAACCTCAAAGATGCGCTCGTGAAAACGCACGGCAACGTCGACGGTGCAATCGACGCGCTCCTCGAATCCAAACGAGGTACCGTCGAAGAAGAGGAAAGAAGAAAGAAGAGAGAGAGGGCGACGACGGACGCGGAGAACGAAGTCATCGTTTTGAATTGAGAGAGAAGAGAGAGAGAGAGAGAGTGAAAGATAGAAACAGAGAGAAAGGAGGAGAAGAGAAACGCGCGATTGTGATACTAAGAAGTAGAAAAAATTGAAAGAGTTTTTACCTCGCATATATCTCGTTCTTAAAAAGTTACGCGGCGAGGACAGCGTCGAAGAAAATATCGCCGTCTCGATCTCGCTCGGGGAAGACGCCGAGACCGCGACAGGCGTCGCAAATACTTTTTTCCTGGAACGAACCACCGGTTCGAGGAATGCGCACGGTTTTCATGATATGACCAAAACCTGCGCACGTGCAACACGTTCTGTGCAGTTCACAACAGTACGGTAAATTCTTCGGTCGATTTTCTGCTCGCATGCATTTTCGATAGTACGGGACGCCCAAACGAATCGGTCGTCCAAGTACTCCCTGAGAATACAACTCGTTGTTGTCGTATAAGTGTACTTCTGGACACCCATTCTGCACACAGAAATTCAAAATATCTCCATAACCTCCCTGTTTGCACCAAAACAAGCACCACGGCGACCACGGCGACACCATTGGTGCTCTTCGCCTTACCGTTTCCACGACCAATCTCAGCGTCTTTTCATACCCAAACTTACAACAATACATCGCCGCTCTTTTCACCATTCTTTGGTTCCTTTCCAGAAAGTTCCTCGACACGTGTTCTAAATAATATTGGACGATAGCGGTGTCTTCATCGCTCGCCATTCTTGTAACCGCCATCGGTAATGTCTCCGGATGAAACGGACATTTATTCGCTTCGTGGATAAATCGAAGCGTTTCCACGTCGAGATCTTGTTCGCCGATCAGAATTCGATGCAACGCGAAAAGACAATCTTTATCGTTTACAGAAGAAGAAGAACCCCCAACGACTCTGAGGCGGTGCGTGCGCCAGAGCGTTTGCAGACGAGCGCGTTCGAATACCATTATTAGTAGTATAAAGTTCGGAAGAAGAAGACCAAGAAGCGCGTTAAAGTGAAGAGACAGGAGTAAAAAATACACGAAGGAAAGAGAAAAAGCAAGAAAATGTACTAAAAGAGTGTGATCATTAGTAGTAGTATTATAGTAGTATTCACGACGATGCTTTGATCATTTCCTCTCTGCTGCCTGTCTGTTTGCGGCACCGCTTGTGCTGTTGATGTTCAATTTCGAGAGCACGTCTTCTTTCCTCAAATGCGATTGAAACTTCCGCACTCGAGCGGAGAGCTGATCGAGCTCTTTGCGCTGTCTCTCGAGCGAGTTGGCCAAGTGGAAGACGTATTCGTCGACCGCTGAACCGGGTTCGTCGACGACGCGGAGAAGCTCGGCGGCGTCCGAGGCGCGAGTGACGGATTGCTCCACGTGCGAGCGGTGCGCGTCGATCAAGTCGAATTCTTCTTTTAAGATGGTTTCGATGAGCTTTTCGTGTTGGCGTTGGAGTTGAGGCGGGGAAAGGGAGGTGGCGTATTTTTCAAAGAGAAGGTGAGATGTTTCTGAATCGTCGTCGTCATCGACAACATCGACGACAGTTTTGCTGTTGTTCTCAGCATCGGCTTCGAGCGGGTTTCGTGATGATTGTTCTTTCTCGTTCGTTTCATCCTTCTTTTTCTCTGGCCGCTGATGTCGATCGAGCGTTTTCTCAGCGGATGTTGGACTCGAAGAAGAAGAAGAAGAATTTGAAGAAGAAGGCAGAGCAGGATTGTTTTCTACTGCTCGTTCACTTTCGGGCGAGCAAAACGAGAGATCAAAAGCCGGTCTTCGCTTTCCAGGAATAGTAGCAACCGATGATGATGTTTGAAGCGACGCCTTTCTCGCGGGAGCATCGCTGATTGCAGAAGATGACGACGACGACGGTAGAGATCCAACAACGTTACTCCGCAATTCTTTCACTCTGTCTGCGTAACGAAGCGTATTCAACGTGTGTTCGCAACTACCCGCGGCTGGAGAAACGCACGCAATCATCACCGTTCGACTATCGCCTAAAAACGAGTCTCGCAAAACTTCGGTTAACTTCGATCCGCGAAATGGGACGTGCGTCGCGCCACCATCCAACGCGCGAATGCATTCTTTCAACGCTAATAAAGATTTGTTAATTTCTGCGCCTTCTGCTCGCGTCTGGCGGTCCGTATCGGTGGTATCCGCGCCGCGCTCGGAACCGGCGAGATCGATGAAAGAAAATTTTCCGAGCGGCTTTCGATGGTATCTCTTATTTTGAAGCTGTGGATGACGATGCGAATTCATCATCAAGTCGTGTTGTTGCTGGCGCTGATATATACTTTTCTGTCGACCATTTCGAGCTTTTGTTGGGAGTAACCGCTCTTTTATCCATAATTGAATCACCGCGTGCGACCGCGAGCTTTCCGCGTTGGCGCCCGTTTGCCCGACGCACCTCTCTAAAGCCGACCGTTCAATCAACGTTTCCACTTCGCTCACGTTTTCGCAGAGAAACTCGGATAAACCAACGATTTGCATTTGATTCTTCGCGTCTTCCAAAACTCGAAGTTTCTCTCGAGAGGCTAACAGATCGTACACTTTACCTCCGTATATTTCGTAGGCGGAAACCCAAAGCTCAATTTTTTGGCCGACGTCTTCTTCGTTGTTTGGAGAAGTTGGAGCCGCATCGTTCAATCCGTTCTCGGGGCACTCATTCTTCTTCTTTTCTTCCTCGAACACTTTGTTAAACTCGGCAAATCCACTCAACAACTCCTTCGCTGCTCGCGTAGGCAAAGGCGCCATCGTATACGTCTTGCCGCTACCGGTTTGACCGTAGGCGAAACACGTCGCGTTACCGCCACATAAAACCGAACGAACCAAAGGACCGACAGTTTTATCGTACACGCGATCGTCCGAGCAGTATCCGCCGAATACGTCGTCGAACACAAACTCGCTCGTTTCCGTGAACTTCGTCAAATCAACTTTCACTTTTGGTTCAAAGACGGTCAAAGTCTTCGAGTCCGGGTCGGCGTCGCAGACGTTGCGTTCATTCTTTGCAATCTCGCGGGGTGCTAACGGACGCGCGCGAACGACAACGCGAATGCGAGGGTCTTCGTCTTCGTCGTTAGCATTATTATTATAGTAACCGTCTGCGTTATTGTTCCTACTTCTTTGCACGTTGACTAAATTGTTCTTTTGCCACACGGAGACGATAGCGTTCGAGTTGGCGCTATTATTACCGCTGCTGCTAGTATTCGCCATCGAATCGCGAGGCTCGGTGGTACTCGTACTCGATACCAGAGACGAAGATGGTGAAGAAATTACCGTCGATGGTGAGCGCTTTCTCTGATTCACTTGAAAATTACTCTTCTCTTGTTGGTGTTGCTGTTGCTGATGCGACTGAACGCTCGTCTTCCTCGCGCCGACGCCGACGCCGTTACTTCTCGGCGTTTTCGCCGCGCCTCCAACATTCGTCGCATTCGTCGTCGTATTTCTCGGTGACGACGACGAAGACGACGACGAGCTCGAGGACACGATCGAACTCCCACCCTCGCTTCTCCTCGGCGACGGCGACGACCCAAGAACACACCCCGTCGATATTTGCGAAGAAGAAAATTTCGCTCTTTCCTTCCTCAAGCACGAAATCGCTTTTTGCAACTTTTGCTTATCCGCGGTGTCGAATATCTCGTGCTTGGCGAAATCCGGGTGTAACTTCAGCTCTAAGAACTGTTCGTTCGTTAGTTTTCGCAAGGTTTCGGAATACTTTTGAAGTCCAAATCGATGGAGCCATCTAAAGAGAAAGAGAGAGAATGAAAAGTTACTTCTTCCTCCCGAAATGCAACATGGGGGAAACATTCGCGCACACATTAAAAAAATACAAAAGAAGAAGAGAGAAAAAAGCAGAGAGAGAGAGAACAAAAACGCACTGTCGCACGCGAGGAGGTTGGTGGTCCGTCGTCGCGATCTCGTTGGTGTTGTCCGTCATCTCGTTTATTTTCTAAGAGAGAGAACGAGAGAGGTAAATAGTAGAGCAGTGCATATATAATGAGGGGCTTTCGGGCTTTTTTTTTCTTGTGTGTCTGTTGCAAAGAAAAAAAAAAGAAAAGCGTTGACCAAAA
>ERZ651776.588-NODE-588-length-49782-cov-4.775978_pt1 | contig 49782 bp, 12 predicted proteins | sample MGYA00514761_ERZ651776 | MGnify/ENA metagenome assembly ERZ651776
CCTTCACCCCATCGCAGCGGATTGAACGAGTTTTCTCTCTCAATCTACATAAAGCCAAGCACTCTCTTTGCCGACTTCAAGAGTCTATTTCATAAAGAAGGAGAGTTCTCCATTAAGATCGCGCACAACTCATCGGAGTACACGCGCCTGCAAGTCGATCTAGACCCCAACCACGCGGCGTTTTCCTATACTACTACGATTCCAAAGACCCCCGTCGATGTTTGGACGCTGTTAACTGTGACCAAGACGACGGAAGAAATTTTGCTCTCCCACAATGGCAATCCAATTCAATCAACCCCCTACGTCGACGCACACAAATCCATTCCGAAAACATCGAACCCGATTTTGATCGGGGAGAATTTTCTCGGAGAAGTAGACAATTTTGTTCTAAGATCGCCCTCCACTGGCGCTACTCTCTGCCGGTTGAAGTTCGATGAAGGGAGAGGATCGCTCCTCTATTCTTTGTCGTCGGTCAACCAGCAGCGTGCCCCCGCCGGTTTTATCACCACACCACCTTCTATCGTGACCTCCCCCGCTTCTCCTTGGCGCCGCTCGACTGCGCCAATCGATGACAGTATTCAGACCGATCAAGACACACCTGTTGTCATCTCCCTGAACGGAACATCGGCGATTGGCGCGGTTCTTGCCGCTAAAATTACCGAAGTTCCGCTCCATGGGTCTCTCCATGCTACCACAGACGATCCCCTTACTTTGTACGACCCAACACCTATTACAGTTGACACTATAGTTTCTCTCGGTGCTTCCATTGTCTATGTCCCACCCGCCTCCCTCTCAGGCTCCCCTCTCAGCAGCTTTCAGTACACTGTTATCAATTCCGACCTTTCAAGTTCCTCCGCTTCCGCATTCGCTAACGTCGACATTAACGTAGTTACAGTTGCTTCTCCCCCCACACTCACATTTAAGAATCACGGCCTCACTGCAACTTTCACTTCGTACTCGGTAACTGATGTGGACGTATGGGAAGAAAACTGGTCCTCCGAGGAAATTTCCACTACCATCTCCCTTTCAACTAACCCCTCTGCTACACTTCCCTCATCTTTTTCTCTTTCTTCCTCCGAAAACCTAGTCTTTAAGGACGGGGCGCGAACGCACGCTACGGGCATTACAGACACGGCCGATTTTAAATCAACACTTCAGACTCTGAACAGCAACATAAACCATATGTCCATTGATACTGACGCCCGCGTAATGCCTTCTGAGACCAACATTACTCTCACAGTGAGCGACCAAGGTTTGAAGTCGGACTCCACGACCTCCAAGACTGATACACAGACGATTTCCTTCAACTACAGGCTAGGTACTACTCCCATTCTCACCTCCGTGTCACCAACCTCCGCTTCGACAGGAGGCGGTGGAAGCGTCGAAATCAAAGGATATAACTACGGGTCCTCGAGCAAATCACTCTCATGCGTCTTTGGTACCTCCCCTTCTACTACCGTTCCCGCCACTCGTAGAGGTCACTTCCACCTGATTTGTCCCATTCCCTCGACGTCAACACCTGGCTTTACAAACCTTTACGTGAAGGACTCCTTCGGTTTCACGTCCAACAGAGTGCAATTCACCTACTACCTTCCTCCGACCGCTTCCTCAGTCTCCCCCTCTTTTGTCAGCAACAAGGGACCAACCGCAATCACGATTACTGGCAACAACTTTCACAATTCTGACAAGCTAGAGTGCAGATTTAACGACTTGAGTGAGGTGACTTCCTCCCCCGCTACTTTCATAGACGAATCGACCCTGATGTGCTATACTCCATCCCAACCACTATCTGCTTCGATTGATGTCGACGTTTCGTACAACGGAATTCATTACAGCAATGCCCTCTCGATCCCCACCTTCACGCCTCCGACAGTCAACCTAATTTCTCCATCTTTCGGTCCAACTTCTGGCGGTCAAAGGCTCATTAATATCGTCGGATCCAATCTTTTCCCTAACGTCGACGTGGCCGACATCAACGCGCTATGTAAAATCGACAGTTCTGTGGTTTCTGCGACTTATGATCCAGAAGAATCCTTGTTGGCTTGTAGCGTTCCGTCTTCTACCGTCCCTGCTACCCATGTCATCCAGATCACCCTCAACGGAGGTGCCGACTGGTCACCCGCATCTCGAACAGCACCCACCTACACTTACTTCGATCCTCCTTCAATCGCTTCTGTGCAACCCCAAAGTGGTCCGACGACGGGTTCGACGATAGTAACTTTCACTTCCTTCACCGACATCTTACTCGGTGCGGAAATCAGAGTCAACTTTGGCTCTAACGTGGCCACTTGCGATCTCCATGATGTCCGAACTTTCAGTTGCGAGACACCCGCCTCCTCCTCAGCTACCGCCGAAGAGATTAGAGTCAGTTATAACGGGGGCAACGACTACGAATCTCGCTCAACCCACAGCTTCTACTACCACCTTCCCCTTGGGCTGTCCCAAATTTCCCCCAGCTCTGGTCCCTCTTCGGGGAGCACATTAGTGACCATTTTCGGGAGTAATTTCGTGAGAACTTCAATGCTCTTTTGCGTGTTTCGTGACCCCGATGACGTAGATCCAAGCACTAAAACCATTGTGAAGGCTATCTATGTCAACGACAATGTCATACAGTGTATAACTCCTGCAGTCGCCGTCGAGGGTACCAAGGGGTACACAGTCGCGTTAACAACCAACCTCTTGGACGAGACAGGTTCAGCTCAATTCGTCTTCTTCTCTGCAATTTTGCCCCTCACAATCTCCCCTACCACTGGGCCTGCAGATAAACCCACCACCATCACGGTAATGTCAGATTCATTCGAAGGCCTTGTTACGGACAACTACCTTGATCCCGCAGCCTTGGTGTGCAAGTTCACGACTGAGAACAGCGTGATTAGGACAACTGGAACACTTTCTCCCGACAACACAATAGGTTGTCTTGTTCCACCGGGCAAGGATTCCACAACTGTTGCCCTCAGCTACAACAACGATCACGACTACTTCTCAACAACAGCGACCTACACTTACCATTCTGCCTTGTCCCTTTCTGCGATCACGCCGAAGTCAGGGCCGACTTCAGGGGGTACCACCATTATAATTACCGGTGAAGGATTTTTCTCATCGGACAGCATCTTATGCTCCTTCTCTCACTCTCCCGAGACACCAACTTTGGCCACGTATGTGTCTCCAACAACCCTCCGCTGTGATACTCCACCCTCTGCTGAATCCCAAACCTCCATAATTGAGCTCACTGTGAACAACAACGACTTTACACTCAGCGACCTACAATTCTCCTACCACAGTCCTCCTGCAGCTATATCTGCCAAACCTGACCACGGATCAATTAGTGACTCGGACAATTTTATCACAGTCAGAGGGACGGACTTTTTGAACGTTAAAACGCTCACTTGTCATGTGCGACACAGCTGCGACGACAACACCGGAGAGGATCTGTACACCCTTCCTGCCGAATATGTGTCGCCTACGTCGGTGCATTGCTTAAGATCTGCGGCTGCAACAGTCTCTGCAGAAACATCATCAGACACGACTGTGTACATAAAGGTCTCAAACAATGGACATGATATATCTTCAACCTCCTGCGCCCCGTTCACTTACGCTCCTTCTCCAATCCTCCACTCCTTCACTCCAAAAACCGGCCCTTCTACGCAGAAAACCCAAATCACGATGAGCGGTGCTAATTTCATCGACAGCGAGACGTCCATGTGCAAGTTTTCATCTTCAACCACCCAAAACGAAGTTGTGGTACCTGCTACATTTTCCACTGACGAGGAAGTCGTTTGTGAATCCCCCAAATCTTTTGATGTGACTGATACGGCAGTTTTATCGATCACCACTAATGGCGTTGACTATTACTCTCAGGAGGCGGCTGGTGATAATTACATTTTCTTTGCGGATAATGAAGTCACCACTGTCACACCCAAATTTGGACCCGTCGATGCTGCCAACCTCCTATTCGTCCATGGGGACAATTTTGTCGATAACGGCTTGATTCTTTGCAACTTTAACGATCAAGCGTCGACGGCCGCAACTTACGTGCGTGACACTCTAATTCAGTGTCCTGTCCCCCTTGCCATGGAAGTGTTTGATGACACGGACGACAATAGCGAGGACGCGATTTTTGCCTCTTCGGAAACAAATAGCCGAGACGTGATGGTGAAAGTTTCAAACAACGGTGGGCACAACTATGCTCCTCGGATGGTGCATTATTCTTACCGGAGATCTACCGCTATCCACCAAATAAGCCCGTCCGCGGGGCCCAAATCTGGAGGTACTCCCGTCACCATTACGGGCTCTTCATTTAATCGGAACGACGGCATTACTTGCAGGTTTGGCGCCAGCAGTAGTAACAACAACAGCCCGGTGTTATCCACTTGGCAGTCATCGACGGAGATTGTTTGTACGTCTCCAACATCATCTCATGAAGAAGATGACGAAGAGGCACTTTATATCTCCCTCCACGGTGACGACGACTACATCTCGACTGGCTACACATTCACTCGCTACCCTGACATTATGGTCACACCGCGAGAAGAAGTAATTTACGACTCCCCCTCTACTGGTGGTACTCCCATAATAATTGAAGGGAGCAACTTCGTCGACATTCCTACGTTCAAGTGCAAATTCATCATCAGCAATAGCAACTTTTACATAGTTTCCCCGTCCACAATCACACCTACCTCTGTGACATGCGAGACTCCTCCCATTCCATCTGCCTACCTCACGAACAACTACAAAACAACCGCCACCATTTTTCTCTCACTCAACTCGGATGATTACGTTGACGTCCCTTACTCCACAATTTCCTACTATCTTCCACCCTCAGTCTCCCACATCCACCCATCTTCTGGTCCGATTTACGGCGGTAGTATAGTTTCTATTTATGGCAGCGACTTCCAGACGGCATCGGCGACGGCTTCAATCAAGTGCAAGTTTGGTGACGTCGAAACAAGTGCGACGTTCATTTCTTCAAACTTGATCACTTGTACATCCCCTCCAACACCTGATCTTCTCCCTGCGAGTATCGCCTTGTCTGTCTCGAATAATGGCGGGGACAACTACTCTGCCCAGACTGCAATTTTTACCTACAACAACCCCCCTACAATCAATTCTATCTATCCCCTTTCCGGACCGGAAACAGGAGGGACGACTATAAACATTTATGGAGAAAACCTTTCCGCCTCAGCATCAGCCGGGGGCCAACAGTTACTGTGCGAGTTTGGGTCAATTGCTCATCGCGTTCCAGCGACGGTCATCTCCCCTTCTCATGCGACTTGCGTGACTCCTCCCCATGCTCCAGGATTTACATCGGTCTCGCTTTCTTCGAATGGTCAGCTATTTGTCCCCACGGACATCGAGGACGATTTCTTTTTTGAGCTTGGGATCACTCTCAACTCCATCACTCCAGCCACGGGAAGTAACGAAGGACAGACGACAGTGACTATTATCGGAACCAACTTTGACGATTCCGACCGCGCCAATCTGATGTGCAAGTTTGGTCCAAATCAGTCGCCGGCCACTTTTATCTCTAGCACGGAGCTTACCTGCAAGACCCCTCCGAGGACAGGGGCTACAGCGGCTATTGTCGACGTTTCTGTGTCCAACAACGGAATTGACTACGAATTCTCGGGTGTGCTGAACTTTAACTACATGACGACTCCCAGTGTCACGTCAATTACCCCTACAACCACCCCCAATGAAGGGGGCACTGTTGTGACTCTCACTGGAGAGAATTTCATCCCCGAAGGCGATGGTATTGAGGATGGTGATGACACAGCTGCTGCAACAGTAACATGCAGCTTCACTGAAATCGCGGACCTGGAGAATCCTTCCCCAGCGACTTATTATACCCCCGCAACCGTCATTAGCTCTCACACCTTAACTTGCCTCACCCCCCCGCACTCCCCTCATGGTGGCACTTACTCAAAATCGACTTTTGTTGTCAATGTGTCTACTAATGACGGGGGAGATTATACGCAAGATACCTTGGCAAAGGTTACCTACCACCCGTCTCCGGAAGTCGTTTCTCTGTATCCCTCCAGTGGCCCCGAGTCCGGCGGTACTTCGCTGTTTATCTCTGGCAAGCACCTATTCAGATCTTCTTCCCTGCAGTGTATCTTTAAATCCGACCAATCCTCACTTGACCTCACTACATCTGCAACATATGTCTCACCCACCTTGATTACGTGCAAGACTCCGAAATCAGCGCCCTCCGTAACGGAAGTATATGTCTCGACGAACGGCCAGCTAGCCGGTCACTCGAAGTCCCACAAAACTTTCACCTTTGCATCCTCGGCCACCCTATCTTTCGTGCAGCCCACGTCAGGGCCGGCTACTGGTGGGACCGTGGTGACCCTCCGCGGTACTGGGTTTGTCCCCTCGTCTCCTCTCCTCTGCAAGTTCGACGATGTAATCGTTTCTGCAGCGACTGTTTTTGATACGACGACTGCAACCTGCATTGCGCCTCCACAGCAAAGCGACAACAGTAATGTTGCGGTTGTGGAGGTCAGTATTAATGGTGGCCTCGATTTTACTGTCAACAGCAATGCGCACTTTACCTACACCAAGACATCCACCGTTACAGCAATCTTGCCAAAGATTGGACCTTTGGAAGGTTCAACAGCCGTTACCCTTTACGGTACCAATTTCCAGAGCTCTTCTGACGACTCCTCACCATCTTGCATGTTCGGTGACAAAATTGTCCAAGCCACGGTAACTTCTGACACGACGGCTACTTGTCTATCCCCACCTTCTGCTTCCGCCAAGAAAATTTCTGTCGAATTCTCGACCAATACTATTGAGTTCAGCGCCTCCGGCATGCAATTCAACTACGTTCAAACACCGACCATCACATCCCTGATGCCTTCGGTCGGGACTGAAGCAGGAGGCACGCATGTAACCATCACCGGTGACAACTTCAGCAACATCAATATGGTGACGTGCAGATTTGGATCGTTTGGCTCCGTGACTTCCACCTTTGTCACCGCATCCAAACTGATTTGTGTGTCCCCGCCAACCATAAATTCTTTTGTTGGGACTGTTGACGTCACTGTAAGCATCAACAACCAGCAATACAGCGAGCCACAGAGTTACACTTATGTGTCAAACCCGACAGTTCTTTCTGTATCTCCCACTTTTGGTTCTCTTCTAGGTGGCACGGAGGTCACTATTGTCGGAACGAATTTTGCTCATGCTCCTCACTGCGTGTTTGGAACCAATTCCGCATTAGCTCGCGCCACTATGTTGTCGCATACGGAGATTACCTGCACAACACCTCCCAGCGATTCCCTTGCGCCTGGAGTTACTACCCTCAAAGTTTCCCTCAATTGGGGACACGACCTCTCAGAAGACTCAGTCGATTATGAATACGTCCGTCCCCTCGTGCTTTCTTCCATCACACCTCTCAGCGGTCCGGCAACCGGAGGTTATGATGTTGCGATAACGACCACGAGTGACATTGAGGCGGCTGTAAACGACGACGATGTCATTTGCAAGTTTGAGGGCGGGAAAATCGCTACGGCATCTGCTAATGGCAACCAGATAATCTGCCACGACATACCCGCGTCACTTTCCTCTTCTCCTACTGCTATTTCTGTATCCCTTAATGGTGGGGCTGATTTCAGCGACAATGCAATAATATTCACCTTCGTCCCAACCCCCACCTTGACGTCAATCTCTCCTGCTTTTACTCATGAAAACCAGGAAACGACTATTACTTTGACAGGCTCCAACTTCCCAACCAACCCAACAAGTTCCCTGTATTGTATCTTTGACGATAATGATGCCTTTCAATCACTGGCAACTATTCTTTCACCTTCCTTGGCGACCTGCTCAACACCTACGAACATTCCCTTCTCCACTGCTTCCTTACAGATTTCCACCGTCGCTATGTCCAGGTCTACGAACAGTAATGTACCCTTTGTGGTTATTCCTAGAATAACGGTCACAGACATTACACCTACAGGTGGAAGTATCTCTGGGGGCACAAAAGTAACGGTTTCTGGGACTGGATTTGTATCTGATGCGGATTACAGTTGTAATTTCGATGATGAGAGGTCTTCACCTGCAACTTACCTTTCCCCCACCAGTCTGACATGCACCGCTCCGGCATCACCTTTTGCGAAGACGGCATCGCTATCGATAAATGGCATTGTTTCGACTCCCTATGTCTACCATGATAGTGCATATGTGACGTCGATTAGTCCCCAGAGCGGCCCTGTAGGCGAAATCTCGACTCTCACTATTACTGGCTTTAACTTCCAGGATAATGGTGCTTCGAGCCTTCTCTGCAGTTTCAGAATGAATGACGAGACAACAACAATTGTTGCTGCTACATTTATCAGCAAGAGTGAAATTACATGTGAAACGCCTGAAATGCCCCTCGGCTCTACCACTGGTAGCACTAGTACTGCTGAGGTGAACATTTCGATCAATGGCCACGATTTCACAACAACGAACAGCCAGTTTGTATTCCACTCTCCAATCACGGTAGCATCTATTCTCCCTCCCAACGGCGTTGAGTCCGGTGGGACAGCGGTGACAATTGTGGGGACAAACTTTCTGCCTTTTGAGGCCCTGAGTTGCCAGTTTGGAGAGATAATATCGGCGGCGAAGTACATCTCTTCGCGTGCGGTGGAGTGCTCGTCTCCAGCCCTTCCAGTTGGTGACTTTGCTGTTCGTGTCTCCAACAATGGTGTTTTCGCTGACAGTGCACCCTTTGTCACGTTCACTTCCCAGCCTCCTGTTTTCCCAACCTCAGTAACGCCTTCTTCTGGCTCTGCTGCAGGAGGGACTATCATAACCATTGCTGGGACGAACTTCCCCTCCGACAACAGCCTATCCTGTAAGTTTGGGGATTCAACCACCACAACGGCAACGTACCATTCTCCGACTTCTATCAGCTGCAAGACACCTCCCTCTACCCATGCGACCTCGCACTCCATTTCTCTCTCGTCCAATGGAAAAGATTTTAGCAACCCTAATAACCTCTCTTTTCTGTACGTGCCGCTGCCTACAATTGAGCATCTCGTTCCCTCTAGTGGACTTCTGACCGGAAAGACTGTCGTCTCAGTTGTTGGAACTGATTTTTCCACCACCCATGACCACGACGTTCTTTGCAGGTTTGGGGCAATTACGACCCTCGCCACTGTTCAGTCGAACTCCGTGCTAACGTGTGAGACCCCTGCACAGGATTTCCCTTCAATTCAGCCTCTTTCTATTTCTACCAATGGCGGAGTAGACTTCAGCACCTCCCCCAGGATGTTCCACTTCCACGACGTCCCCGACCTTGTCTCCCTACGCCCACCTGCGGGAATGGAGAATGGTGGGAATAAAGTCACCATCACAGGTACCAATTTCCACCAGTCCAACCACCTCCAGTGCAAGTTTGGCAGTACAGCAGCATTTGCGACGTTTGTATCGTCCACGACCATAACTTGCGTCGCCCCCCCGGCGGCGTCTTTGGGCCCTTCAACAGTCCTAACGACCACTAATGGGGTTGACTGGAGCTCTGCTGAACTGATTTACACCTACACACCGACAGTGTCCATTGCCAGCATATCACCTCCTTCCTCTCCTATCGGCGGGAACGCCGCTGGAGTTGTTATAACAGTAACTGGGAAGAATTTTGCTAGCGCATCTGGCGTAGCGAATCTTCAGCTGTCTTGCGACTTTGGGGATCTAAGGAGTGTTGCAACAATATTATCGGACACGCACCTAACCTGCAATCCCCCCCCTGTCAACAAACCAGCGGAGGTCACCCTTCGTATTACGGCAGGCGGAGCCTCTGTGATGGGTGATCACCCGCCCCATGCTTTTGCCTTCTTTGAGCCATCTGTTATCAGCTCAGTGACACCTAGCTTTGGAAATGCTGAAGGCGGCACTAAGCTCACCATTATTGGGACAAATTTCGACAGCAACGGCGCCGAAAGTATATTCTGCGGCTTTGATGATGACGAGAGCGACACCCACATTTCTTCACCTGCAGAAATTGTTTCTTCAACCGAGCTTGTGTGCTTCACGCCCGCTGTGACCTCTTCTTTGATGGATCCACTAGTAACAACAATTTCCATTAGAAGTGCTACCAGTGTGAAGATCTCAACTACTTCGTCGGCCATTTATACGTTCAGGACTACGCCCGTCCTTAAACAGATTTCCCCGACCCTAGGTAATCTTGAGGGAGGAACTGTCGTCACCATCGCCGTTACAACTCAATCTTCCCCATTTTCAAACAGTGGTGGGAACAAGCTCTCTTGTGTTTTTGGCGACCAGCTTACTTCTGCAACCTTCGTGACCCCTCGCTCTGTAACATGTGTGTCTCCGCCCGCGCTCAATGGGGTCAGCGATGTTGATGTCTTTGTCACCGACAATGGTGTTGACTTTTCGAGTAGCGCACTCTTCCAATACATTCCGAACCCTGCTGTCAATAGCATATCCCCGCACTCAGGACCTGCTACTGGTAGCACGCTTGTCACTGTTACTGGCGCAAACTTTCGTGCTGGCAGTTCATTCACATGCAAGTTTGGAGATACAACTACGAAGGGAACGGTGCTCGCGCATACTACGGCTACTTGCAGAGCCCCCCCATCTTCGTCGCCAGATGCTGTTGACATCTTAGTATCCAACAATGGCATAGAGTTTTCCGCCATTGCTGCCAACAGGAACGACGCCAAATTCAGCTATTTTGAACCTGCTAAAATCACTGACGTCGAGCCTCGAAATGGAGCTGTTGGACGAACCACGGCTGTTACCTTGACTGGTGTTAACTTCGAGAGCCTTATCTCGTCCACCTTTTGCAGGCTATCTTCGTCGCCGCTTTCAGTGGCCACTGCGCACTCTTCCTCCTCTCAAAGCTCTATCATCTGCGACATCCTGTGCCCCTCTCAGCAAGGAAAGCACTTTATTGAGGTTTCTATGAACGACGGACATGACTACACGTCCAATTCAGATCTGCCGTTTTACTGTAACGATGTCCCATCAGTTATTGATATTTCTCCAACATTTGACGAGGTTTCTGCCAGCAGTCCTACGACTATCACAATCACTGGGAGCAATTTTGCTGACACTCCCGACTTATCTTGCATTTTCTACGAGCAGTCGACGTTGACAACCACTCACGTGCCGGCGACTTACCTCAGCAAGAATATTGTTTTCTGCGACATCAAACAGAGTGAAATCATCACCTCTCTCAGTGTGTCAGTGTCGAACAACGGCTTGCACTATAGCAACGACGACAGTGTGTTCCAGTTTATCTCTCCTATCTCTTTAACTGCCGTCCATCCCTCGAGTGTAAGCGTCGGTGGTATTGTCACTGTTTCTGGGATCAATTTTGTGGATCACCCCGAGACTACTACCTGCATGATAAATGGCAACTACGCAACAGAGGTAGCTTACCTTGACCAGAGTTCGATCACCTGCAGGCTTTCTAGTCTCTCATCACCAACTGTTGGTAGCAGCGATGATGACCATGTCGACGTTGTTGTCAAATTTAACGGTGCTCGTGCGACTACAAAATCCTTTCCCCTTGAGATACAGCCCATACCGACCATCACGCAGATCTATCCGAATGCTGGTCAAGTAGCAGGCGGCTTGCATGTTTCTATTTCCGGCAGCAACTTCCTTGATACAAAGGACCTGAAGTGCAAGTTTGGTAGCGATATCGTCCCCGCGGTTTACATCTCATCTGCCATGGCTATTTGCATTACCCCGCCTGCATTCGAGCCAGGCACAGTTGCTGTTCAAATCACCAACGATGACTTCCTCAGTTCAAGTTTTAGCACGATAGGTTTCCGCTATTTCGAGCCAATCGTCCTCGATGCAATTCACCCTTCTAGTGGCGGTATCACTGGGGGTACGAATATAGTCGTTGTGTCTACGACGTCTAACTTTAGCCCTGTGCTTGATTATGATTGCTTATTTGAAACGGGAACAAGAAAACCTGCGCAGTTCATCAGTCCGACGAGCATTGGTTGTATTTCTCCTGCAGTGAACTCACCGCTGAAAACTCGCGTCTCGATTGCACTGACTGATTCCGATGGTTCAGTTTCAACTTCTCTGCAGGACGTTATGTTCACCTTCTTTGAGGAGCCGAGCATCCTTGCTCTCTCTCCATCGTCAGGAAGAGCTGCAGGCGGAACAGTTATCACCGTCACGGGCCAGCGTTTTACCAACGGTGATTTGCCTTTCTGCAAATTTGGTTCCCTACTCGTCGTTGCCTCTGTAATCGATGATACCACCCTTTACTGCACAACTCCTGCATCATCATCGTCTAAAACAGTTTCCGTCTCGATATCTCTTAATGGCGTGGACTATACTGCCCTCTCATCCATTGCCTCCTTTGAATACACTTCTGAATTGGCCATCAACGATGTCTATCCCATTCACGGGTTCACGGCTGCAAGTACTCCCGTCACAATTAGCGGTGAAAATTTTACCCCAAGGCAAGATACAGAGTGCAAGTTTGGGACTGTCAGTACTTTTGCCTACTATACGACTGATGATGATGGCGAAGTTGTGTTCATATGCAACTCTCCGGTTTCATCAGGTGTGCAGTCTGTGGAGCTATTTGTCAAATACGATTCTACTTCTGACTTTATCAGTACTGGATTCTTCTTTGATTATGAGGCTACCGCAACTATCAGCTCCTTGACACCTTCGCAGGTTTCGCAAAATGGTAATACGATGGTCACAATCAGCGGTGCCAACTTCAACCCCAGGCGAGCGACTACTTGTAAATTTGGGGACGAAAAGTTGGTTGGAGCAGAGGTGATAGGCACCGACACTGTTTATTGCGCCGCTCCTGCTTGGAGCACCATTGGCACCGTGGATGTTCATGTCACTAACAATGGTGGTGCTACCTATGTGCAGTCTCCGACACCTGTGAAATATGAAGAAGCGTTCAGCCTCCTTTCTGTTACTCCCAATGTTGGTCCGGCAAGTGGTGGGACACTCCTCACCATTACTGGAAGTGGTTTCACGAAATCGACTGAGAGCGACCAGTTCTTCTGTAAGTTCAATGAGAATCTTATGGTTGCAACACGTGTGAGTGACACCTCTGTCACCTGTGCCAGTGCTCCCGTTGCTGTTTCATCGTGGACTACGATTAATTTATCCGTTGTGCGCTACGACGACGGCCGCACGACGACGTCATCGTACACGGAGAATAGTATGCCTTATGTGCAGGTCAACAACTTGATAGATATAACAGATATTTCTCCCGCTCTGGGGCCAAGCTCTGGAAATACCGACGTAACAATTTCCAGTCTATCTCAAATTCTTTCTGGGGTCGTTGACTTGGTTGACTTCAAGTGCAAGTTTGGCGGCACTGTCGTGGACGGCTGGGTCAGTCCATCGGACAATGAGTTCCACTGTAACACTCCATCCCACTCTCTCTCTAGCAACTTGCACAGCGTGCCGGTTTTGATCAGTCTGAACGGAGGAGCGGATTTTAGTGATCCCGCTCTCTCCCCCACTTACGGTTACTACAATGAGATCACTGTTGATTCGATTGTCCCTTCGAGCGTACCAGCGATTAGCGGGAGTGTTGTAACCATAGTTGGAAGCAACTTCCCTAACGTTCAGAGCCTGACATGCAAGTTCGGATCGGACGAAACATCTCTCGCAAGCTTTGTCAGTGACAGCAAGATCAAGTGCGCGCTCCCTCCGTCATTTGAATCCCCAAATAGTTACAACGGAAAGAATATTCTCGTGTCTATCTCTGCCAATAGCCTGGATTACACACCTTCTTCTGCTTCTCTGTCGCTCCGATTTGAGCCAATGGCGAGCAGAATTAGCCCACTTTACGTTAGCAGTGACGGCAGTACCGTGGTTACATTAGTTGGGACAAACTTTGTCAAGGGCAGTAGCATCGCACGGTTTTATTTAATGGGCGATGTAGATGATAATTTTGTGGATGCTGAACTAAATTGCGATTCGACGACGCTCTGCACGTTCACTCCTCCTGCCCGATCCGATGTTCCCAAGTCATCCATTGACGATGTTGCACAAGGTTTGGAAGTCAACATTGATTTGACAAATAATGGCGAGCATTTTGTAAACACTGGAATGACAATCACCTACAAACAGATGCTGCGCCTTGACGGCATAACTCCTCTCTCTGGCAGCAACACGGGTGGAATCACTGTTACAATCACGGGCGAGGGCTTCACGAGCAATGATATTCCCCACAACTGCCTTTTCGATGGCGAAACGAGCGTGAGCATGCCAGCAGAGATTATTGACATGACTCACGTTAGTTGCACGGTTCCCCCCTCAGTGCAGCAAACAGCAACGGTTCGTGTGGAGAGAAATGGCGAAATTTCTCAGTCATCTCTCTCTTTCTTCTACACTAGTTCGCATGCCCTCGTCTCAGTGTCCCCTGACTCAGTTCCTGAGCTCGGCGGCACTCTACTAACGATCAATGGTGAGAATTTCGAGCAGAGTTCGGCCCTCAGCTGTATATTTGATGGGGAGACCGTCCCTGCCAAGTTTGTATCCAGCTCCACCGTCACTTGTGCGGCCCCCGAAATGACTGTAGGGAGTCATGCGCTCTTCATCAGCAGCGATGGGGTGAATGCTGAGAGTAACAGCTTATCGCTCTCCGTTGTCGGTCAGTTTAGTGTGACTTCAATATCTCCTGTGAAGGGACCCCTTGTCGGAAAAACTCTGGTGACTGTAGAGGGAACCGGTTTCAGTCAAGGTGGTAGCCCTCTGTTCTGCCAGTTTGGGGACTTTGAAAGTGTAGCAACGGTTCAGAGCGATACTTTACTCTCTTGTATTTCCCCTCCCTTTGTCGACCCGAGGTCAACCTTTGCTGACGACGAGCTTGGGGTGGTAGACTTCAGCGTTGTCATGCGCCACAGATACAGGGAAAAAATGACCACAGCAACCAGTGTTGATAAGTTATCGTTCAGCTACCTCAAAATTGTTGATCTGACTTCGCTGACTCCTTCTAGTGGTAGCTCTACCGGAAATACTCTCGTGACAATTACTGGGGACAACTTTGGGGAAGATTCTGCGAACAGCGGCGATTTGCGAGTGTTCTTCGACAGTTACGAAGCAGCCTCTATTTCCTTCGTGAGCAAGACTGAACTTCTAGTTGTCACCCCTAGTGTGGACGGCGTGGAAACACTCTTTGCTGCTGTTAAGATCAGCACAAATGGGGGAAGTGATGTCAGTTCCTCCTCCTTGAAATTCAAGTTCGACAGATCACCGGCAAACCTTTCAATCGCCCCCAATGTCGTCCCTGAACTCTCAGATGCCGTCGTCACTATCACGGGAAGTAACTTTGAGCGCTCAAACCCTGCACTATTGCAGTGCCGATTCGGCGCGGATACTTTGGTGCAAGCTCTGTGGGTATCTACGGAGGCCCTAACTTGCGTTGTTCCTGCTAAAACCTTCAGTGCTGGAGTCTATGCTGTTTCTGTGACCACAAATGGGAAAGACTTTGTCAGCGGACCTGCGCTTTTGGTGCGCCCTGCAATTGTTCTCTCGACGATCTCCCCTCTTCGCGGTCCTTCGAGAGGTGGAACGATGGTGACTGTTTCTGGCCGGAATTTTCAGAGCGACTATAACATCGTTTGTATCTTCAACGGCAAGATGACGAGTCAGGCGACAGTCCAAAGTGATGAAACGCTAGCATGTAAGACACCTTCGATGAGGCGCTATGGTTATGATAGCGCACACGCCGATTATGAGCCTCCCAATGTCAGCTTTAAACTGGGTTTGGCTTCCATTGACAGCAGTAGCGATGTGATCAACTTGTTGTCGACGACTACAAACGGCGTCAGCGAGGATGTGTTGGACAATGGCATAGAGTTCATGTACTATGACGATGAGACTGTCTCCCTTTTGGAGCCACACAGTGGTCCTCACCATGGCGGAACTGCTGTTACAGTCTCAGGGACTTTTTTTGAGGACAGAGAGGAACTGAGCTGTAAGGTCGGCAGTAGTGATGCAATTAGTGCCACATTTGTGGATTCAAACACTGTTCTATGTATCGTCCCACCGGCAGCAGATGCGTTCAGTAACCTTGAAAACGGAATCATGACTGCCATGAGCAAACACAGTAATCTTGCGGCTGCTGCTGTTCGAGTGAGCAACAATGGAATAGACTTTGACAGTTCGAGCCATCAGTCAGTCGCACTCTTCAAGTATTACTCTGACCCTCAGCTGGTATCCATTTCACCTACCTCAGGACCCGAGCTAGGAGGAGCTCTGGTGCACATATCGCTGGGCGTCGTTTCGGAGCAAAACGAACACAGTAGCCGCTTTTTGCGACCAACACCATCACAAACATCTCAAAATGACGACTTAAAGTGCAAATTTGGCGAGACTGTGGTGGCAGCTTCATTTGTATCCGAGTCGACAATTTCTTGCGTCGTGCCCCCTCAGTCACCAGCTGGTCACAGTGCCCACACAACTACTGTGAGCGTGTCAATGAACGGCGGTAATGACTTCTCAGTAGATACTGTCACGTATATTTACAAGAATAATCCGACAGTTCATACCCTCAGGCCTTCTGTTGGATTCTTCGGAGTTGCGGCTTCTGTGAAGGTGCTCGGGAGCAATTTCATCAGTGATGGCGACACTTTCTGTAGGTTTGGGCGTATTGTGGTTCCCGCAGTAGTCGAGAGTGACGAAGTTATAAGCTGCGAAGCTCCACATCAGCAGCCAGGAAATGTGCACCTTGAGGTTACAAACCACCAAAACAGCGGCGAAAGCAGTGATTCGCAATCTGCAGTGAACGACGAGTCTCAGTGGACCAGCGATGCAGTTGTATTTACTTATTTGTCGCCTGTTAACATAGAGTCTATCTCTCCCCGTCATGGCGCCAACAGCGGTAACACTCCCATCACTGTTTCTGGGTCTGATTTTCCGGAGCTGGCAAATCCCGAAACTGATAAACTTTGCTGTGTTTTTGACGACCTCACCGTCCCGGCCACTTTTTTCAGCACGGCAGCTGTAATGTGCTCTTCCCCTTCATACCCTACCGAGGCACCTTTTATCACTGTTCCATTCGGAATTGGAATATGTAACGACGCTTTCGAGCTTTCAAGTTATTTGCACAGCAATATGGCACAGTTCAGTTATTCACAGCAGCCGTATGTCAGTGCTGTGAGTCCTCGCAGGGGTCTCACGGCTGGCGGGACTGCTGTGACAATATCTGGCGGCAATTTTGTGCAGCGGGAAGAAGACGAAGAGGATCAAATCAGATGCAAGTTTGGTAACATCGGCGACGTGACGGGCAAGTTTATCAGCGGTGGTAGCGTAGAGTGCGTGACACCGGCCTCCCTTATTCCTGCTGAAACCCTGCGCGAAGTTCAAACAATTTCTGTTGTTAGCAGGGTTCGTCAGTTAGAAGTACAGGCTCTTGAGGTGTTGCCTCCCAACCCTCTTAACCGGGAAGTCCAGAGGATCACAGTACACGCTTGGGGCGAGGACAGCATCGGTGGTGACTCTGCTCAAGTAATCCGCGTCAGTCTTCTGACCGAAATTGCTTTGGGAGGAAACTTTCGTCTGTCCTACAACGGTGCATGGACTGATTACATGAAGTACGACGTTAGCGAGGGTGACTTGGAAGCTGAGCTAAAATCAAGGCTGTTCAAGGCTGTTCGCGTCACTAAAGTAGTTGACACCTCCCTGAGCGACAGTTATAGTATCTTTGACATTTCGATGTTGAGCGTCCCTGGAGGGCTCCCAAATCCCAGTGTTGACCTCGGCTGTGACGACTCTCAATTGACGTCCCCCCTCAGTGGAAATATGCGCTGCACGGTGGTAGAGCAGGCGACTGCTACTAGCAGCAATGTCGGAGGTACTTACAGGTTGTGGTTCCGAGGATCTCAATCCGGTGCGATCAGCAGCAGTAGCACCACTGGCGATGTCAAGACCGCACTTGAATCTCTTCCGACTGTAGAGAGCGTCGATGTGAATCTTTCTCCGACTACTCTTTCCCATGTGAACGGGTACACGTATCTAGTCACTTTCACCCATACCGTCGATGAGAATTTCCCTCTAATTGAGTTCCGCGATTCTGTGGGTGTGACCGGCACAAATGCCACACTGACTGTTGAGGAGGTGACTCCTGGAGGTTACGTGGGCGGGACCTTTGACCTGTCTTTTGCCGGCGAGACACCAGGTGCCGCATCGAATCTCTCCCCTGATGCCAGCGTCAATGACATTATTAATGCGGTTGAGTCTTTCAGCCTTGTCGAGGCCAATACTGTTGTCGTGAATAGAGTTACAACTGTGAATAACAGTTACAAATGGCTCATAACTTTCACGAGCATGGATGCTGGTATCAATAATTTGAGTGTGGATGACTCGGCAATCACGGGCGAGGCTGGAATTCAGATGTCCGTTAGCGAGGAGATACTTGGCACCGTTCCGCTTGAAGGCTACTACTTCCTGAATTTTGATGGGGAGAATGGCCAAGTCAAGCTGAATACCACGGCAACTCCGGACGAAGTAAAATTTGCTCTTGAGTCTCTCCCAAGTGTAGGTTTTGTCGATGTGTCTGTCAGCCACAATGTTACATCGCAAGCGGACTCCATTAATTTTGTGGGAAAGTCATATGATGTCACCTTTACCACCTTTGGGAGCCCGTCAAACATTGGCACCCTGCCGGTCATTACGAGCGATGTGAGCAATCTACATGGGAGTGACGCCCGTGTGGTAGCTGAAGTAACTCAAGCGAGCTGCTGCAACGTAGAGGTCAGCATGAACGGAGGTGTTGATTACTTTGGATCTGCTGATGGAACTTACATTCCTTACACCTATGACTCTAGGAGCACTGTGAGCGCTGTCTTCCCCGCCCACGGGAAGCTAGAGGGTGGTACGGCAGTGACTGTGACTGGAAGTGGATTCAACTTTGCTTCGTCTCAGGAATCGTTGGAATTATTGTGCGTTTTCGGAAGCTTCGAGGTGCCTGCCATGTTCGTCTCACCCTCAGAAATTACTTGTGACACTCCCTCTCATGTCCAAGGGAACGTTGTGGTGACAATCAGGAGTAATGGAGAGAATGTCACGAGCAGCGCGATGAGCTTAAGTACCGCGGCATACGAATTTGTCGACATGCTCGAAATTTATGATTACGCCCCGAAGAGTATTGGAGTTCAGACAGCCAATGATAACTACAAAAGTTTGGACGATTCAGCAGTGAGCCAAGTGAAATTGGGGTTGTTTGGAGCCAACTTTCTGAACTCCCCGGACGCAAAGTGCTATTTTGTCTTCACCCTCCCTACTGAATCAGCAACTGGAACAGACGGCCTGCGAAGCAACACATTCACTTCTGGTGTAACGTATTTCAACAGCAGCTATGTTGAGTGCGACACTACTCCCACATTGGAGGAGTTTTACAGTGCCGATGCAGCTTCCAAGTGGAGCAGCGACGAGAAAATCTTGTTTGCGAACACGACTCTTCTGTTCAAGTACTCGACCAACACGGTTGATTTCACGAATGAGTTCAACCTTCAGTTTGTCCCTCTTCAAGTTGTCACATCTATCTCCCCAACCACCGGGAGTATGGTGGGCGGAACTGAGATAACTGTTAAGGGCAAGAACTTCATGAATGGTCCCAGCAGCAAGCTGTTGTGTAAATTTGGCAACAACTCTGCGATTGATGTGGTTGATGGTACATTCATTGACAGTGAAACGATCCTCTGTATTTCTCCTAAGCACTTTACCGGAGAGTATAACTCGCTTGTGAATTTGGAGGTGAGCGTGAACGGACAGGAATTCTCCAACAATAATGTCAAATTTGAGTACCACGAGGAGGTTGTACTGGAAAAGTTGTCGCCTGCACTCGGCCCGAGCGAAGGTGGCACCTTAATCACTATTGTACTTGATGATAACGAGATGGCCCTTCGCAATAGTTTGAATCATGACCCGACTTATGATCTTGTGTACGGAGTTCAAAAAACGAGGGGTATCAACGACAACACAGAGCAGTTCCGTGATGCTTACGAGCTCGAGCTGAACGATGTGAACACGATTAATTTTTCCTTCTTGAGCAATTACAACGGCGTATTCTGCAAGTTCAACAATACCCACCGAGTCCCTGCCGATGTTGTCAGTGACTTCGTGGTGACCTGTGTCGCACCACCTGGTGACGCAAAGGGAGGACCTGTTACTGTTGAAATCAGTGTGAATGGCGGGAACGATTGGACCAGTGACGAGGCCATATTTACCTATAGCAGAGGAACACTGAGTGAGAGCGTAAATATCTCACCTAGCCACGGACCCAAGACTGGAGGAACAATGATTAACATTACCAACCTTGGTGGCATCTACGACAGTGATGACGAAGACACGCTATCGAGCAAATTGGTGAAAACCACTGTCCAGAATCCTGATGGTAGCTATACCACCACGACATCACACGATTATACCGACAGAACTATGTTGTCTGTTCACCCTCTGGTTGAGGGTAATGTTTTGTGCAAATTCGGTGACGATATCTTTGAGGCTTTTGCAGTGGACACGCATGGCGGAAATTGGGTTGTTTGCGAGGCGCCACCCTACGCTAACGCCAACCCCTCGGGTGTTGGTAGCGTTGTGACTGTTGACATATCTCTCAATGGCGTTTTGGATGATATGACGGACACGAAAGTGCTGTATCGCTATGACGATTTAATGTACATCAGTGACGTTATGCCTAGCTGGGGTCCTGTGAGTGGCGACACGCTAGTTGAAATTGGTGGGAGTGGTTTTTTTAATTATAGCAACGGGGACCTCAACTGCAAATTCGGCGACATCATTCGACCGGCAACTTATGTCAGCGATGAAGTCATGAGTTGCCGGGCGCCTCCACTGGGTAGCATCGATGAGGTCCAGGAGCTGTCTGTTTTCTCTATGGCCTGGGCGCCGGAGATTCAGTCTGTCACTGCTAACGTTCAAGACTATCTCAGTGAACTTCATACCATAACAACGAGCGGTCCCGTCGCACCAAGGGACGAAATTCAGCGCGTCACTATTAGCACAGACGACATTGACGAGGTGCAGATGCTTTCTACGAACGTTGATACGTCAGGTGACGTAGTGTTGACTGTTGAATTTGGTGTGAGCGCAAACCGCAACGAGGTGCAGGTTGTGACGACTGATGGAATCTCTGTCGGAGGTTTCTTCATTCTGTATACAAGTGAGAATAGCATGTACGTGAATGACAACCAGAGGGACATTGATGGGGGTGAGTTTTTTGGAGAAGGCGTCGTGTACACCAATTATTTGCCGTTTGACGTTGATGCGACTACTATGGAGAACGAGATAACGGCATTGAATGCTAGTTGGGCTGGCGTCTCTGTGGTGCGAAGCGACAATAACGCTGCCGAAAATACTTTTGTCTGGGAGATTACTTTCCCAACGATGAGCGGAGATGTCGATTCGCTGAACGTCGCTGCTCATACACTGACTGGCGGCAATGCTGAAGTGGTGGAGAAGACAAAGGGAAGTCTAGTCGAGATTCAGACGGTAAGCATTGACAGCAACAGCAAAGTCTATGGCAACTTTACTTTGAGTCTCGGCGGATATACAACGGTTGACATTGATTGGAATGCAACTGCTAGTGAGGTTGAATCTGCTCTTGAGTCTCTACCGACGGTAGGAGACGTGATGGTCGTCCGTCACAATCATAACGTTAGCAGAAACACAAATTTGGATGGATTCTTTCACTATGATGATGACACTGTAGTGTTTGAGTCGAGAGACAATATTTTTGAGCTCTTCAGCTGGGACATCCACTTTCTCTCACATGCTGGAGATGTGAGCATGCTGACCGCCTGCTGCGACGACAGTTACTTGGATGAAGAGAAGCATAGGGGTTTACTGGGAGAAAATGGAGACGCTCAGCTTATTGTTGTCGAGACTCGAAAAGGAACAAGCGAGGCCATCGGAGGACATTATACCGTCACACTCAACACAACAGACAGTGTGGGATTTAATTGGGTAGAGAAGAGTTCTCCACTTTCTCCCGCAGATAGTGCCGAAGATATTAAGGAAAAAATATTTTCTTCCGTCGATGCCATCGCCCATGAGAATATGATCTCGGTGGAACAGGAATACATCGCTAGGGAAAATCTGCTGACGAAGACGACTATTACACTTCATGGATTCCAGAACGCGGCTAATTTCACCGAGACAGTGGCAAGAAAGCCCGTCGTGGTTACTGTGGAGGATGATTATGTGACAGGTACTGACGCAGTGCTGAAGTATGGAGTTGACCAGATGTGGAGCAAACCTGTTGTTATGCAAATTGATCTTAACGCGGTTGGTGCAACCACCACTGTTGGCTGCACGGACAGTTTGGGCAACAACTTATTCAGTTTTGTAGCAGACGCGACCGCAGATACCGTGAAGAATGCCATTGAGTCGGTCGATGCCTACGGTGTAGTGATCGTGGAAAGGCTGTTGACCACTCTGACGGTAACTTTCGATAGCTGGGCGGGTGATCTGGATGCATTGATTTGCGACAACGGCGCTACCGTCACCAAGACCAGTAGTGGCAGCAGTGAAAAAATCACCAGCGGTACCTACACACTTACTTTTGGGGGCGCGACCACTAATCCGCTCAGTTATGACTCTTCTGATTCTGACATTGAGGCGGAACTAGAGGCACTGTCGAGCATCAATGAGATTGGAGGTGTGACTGTCACCGCCATGAACGGAGGGGTACCCAATGTCAATGGTGGATACAGCTATTTGATTACATTCACTGGAACGGGCAGTCATCTGCAGGGCGACATGGGTTTAATTGAATCGGACGCGGCTAACTTAGGAGGCACCAACAGCTTTGTTGAGGCGACCGAAATAGTCAAGGGGAACCAAGTCGGTGGCCTCTACAGGATGCGCTTCCCTACTATGCACAGTGACTACAATATGTTAGAATGGAGCGAGTACATCAAATTCGATGCGACGGCTTTTGAAATAGAGAGGATTCTGCGCCGTATGGACTTCATTCATGATGTCAAGGTAGAGCTGGTTACCGGTAGCGTTGATGACCTTGGCGGCCGATCGTTTGACATCACTTTCCCCCACTATCTGACGGATGTACCTCATGTGATTGACGGCGAGGAGGTGTTACTGAACGTGGTTCCTCCGACCGCTGCCAACTTAGATGACACGATCTTCGACGTTTCTCAATTGACGGGTGTCAACAGCAAGGCTCTCGTCACACAGAACATTCAGGAGGGAACGGAGCCTGTGAGCAACAAGTACAATCGCAAGGGCTTTCGCTTGGTTACCCCCGGTGGTAGCATGGTCTACCCCCTGAGCCAGCATACCAGGTGGTTGAGGAACGATGAGACCTCTGAGTCTATGAGGCTTGCTCTGGTCGAAGCTGGGGGATTGCCCCCTGGCTTCCAGGTTAGGCGTAGGGGACCTTTCGCAGACGGCGGGCACGAGTGGGAGGTGATATTACCTAAGGGTACCACACTGAATGGCGACACACTCTTCGTGGTAAACCACGGGGGCGGAAACACTGATCTCTGGGGCGATAACGCGAGGTGTGAGACTAACCTTTCCAGGCTTGCTACTTTCAAACTTGAGGGAACATTCACGTTGAATCTCAATGGAGAGGTATCTAATCCCATTGCCTACGACGCGTCAGCAGAAGACTTGAAGGGCGAGCTGCTCGCCCTGGGGTCGGAGATTGCCGACGTCAAGGTAAGCACTCATAGCATTGATTATGCGAACACGGGAAGTGGAGCGAGGAGGTGGGACATCACTTTTAGTAGTTTGAGAGAGGCTGGCGACGTCAACGAAATGACAGCAGTTCAATCCTTCACAAGTGGTTTGGGCAATGGGGCGAATGTCACGGTCAAGGAGCAGCGAAAGGGAGTCAGTGGCTATGTTCACAAGCTGGTGGTGGATAAAAATGAGGCTACCTTCAGGGTTGGCTTCAACCATAAAAACGGCGGGATCGATGGGTTTTTGTATACTGATTTCATGAATGTGGGAGTATCCGCCGAGACTCTGCAGGACAACATTGCTCGGGTTCATCGATCTGCATTCTTAGACAATGAATTTTTCGGAACTGGGGGGGTGTTGGTGGAACATTTCGTTGTAGACGCGAATGTGGATAATTATTATGTGCTCATGACAAACAACAACAACAAGGCCAATGTCGCCGAGTTCTTCAAGGTTGAGAGCACAAGTGGGAATGTTGTTGACAGTGTTTACAGCGCTAGCAACACAGTCCTGCCACTCGGTGGGTTTTACCAGCTCGGTTATGGGAAAGATTGCTCAGAAGCGTACCGTGGGCGATATTCGCATGACCGCTACCATGTCAATTGTGGCGCAGGCAAAACGGCCGATATTCCGTTTGATGCCACGGCTCAATTCGTGGAGGACGCTTTGGAGGCTTTACCAGCCATTGTGGACGTGGAAGTAACTCGTACACATGATAATGACGATTTGCAGGAGAATAAAGTTTTCGTGGAGAGCGGCATCGTCGGCTCAAACTACAACTATTTCATCCAATTCCGGAAGGTGTACTTGAACATGACGAATAGTGGGAGCGAGTCCTGGTTCACCGGAGTGGATACGCTCGACGACGATGAATTCGTCTTCGCAAGCGGTGATCTTCCCGACTTGTTTGTTTTTGGCGACGATTTAACCGGCACTCCCACAACCGACCACGCTCTGTTGGAGCGACACCAGTTGAAGGTGAAAGAGGTTGTCAAGGGGGTCAGCGTCAACGTTGGTGGCGTGGTACAGGTAGAGGTCACCATGAATCAGCAGGATTTTACTGACACTGGTGGACGGACAAGCTTTCAGTACTTGCCTATCGCGACAGTGACTGGGCTGTCGCCTAATCATGGCCCGATGAGGGGCAATACAGAGGTGATTGTTTACGGCGAGAACTTCAAGCAAAGCAGTGCTTTAAGTTGTAGGTTTGGCAGCAGCGTAAATATTGGCGAAGAGACCAGCAAATTTATCGTGCCTGCTGTCAAGTATATCAACAGCAGTTGCATTGTGTGCTTGTCTCCCTTTACCTATGCGGAGACGACACCTGATGGCAGTGATCTGGAAGTCTACGTTGAGGTGAGCAACAATGGAGGTGGGCATGCATTTAGTGACTTCACGAGCAGCATCAACAAGGACAAGAGCAATGTGTTCACATATGACAGGGAAGTGACAGTGGACGATGCGATCCCCAGAAGCGGTCCGGCCAGTGGGAACTTCACTGTCATTGTGTTTGGTGGCCCTTTTCCCGTGGCATCCAATCCTTCTACCATGAAAGACGAAGTCCGTTGTAGATTTGGGGAAGTCACGGTAAGGGGCGTGATTCTTGACGAGGGAAGAATTCAGTGCTATGCCCCTCCCCAACTGCCTGGTTCGTATGCGCTTGAGATCAGCACCAATGACCAGGACTACACTGAGTCACGCTTTGCTTTCACATTTTATGACGACATCCGCCTTTCACGGTTGTACCCTGTGAGCGGACCCACACTAAGGAGTGGCACAGCTGTGAGTGTGTTTGGTGAGAACTTTATCAATGCAACTAGCTTGATGTGCAGGTTTGGGTACACAGCGGTACCTGCTCAATTCGTTTCAGGGAATGAAGTCACTTGCTTGACCCCCCCTCTTCATGGAGATTCCGGAGGACTTGACTATTATTCCTTGTTTGAGATGTACAATCGTTTCCCTGACCCTATACATGGTAGCAGGAAACTATTCCCCGAGGCACACTATTATCCGCTGTACAAGAGCAAGCTTGTTGGTGTGGAGATTAGTAACAACGACCAAGACTATAGTGACAGCGGCATCACGTTTTTGTACCAAGAAGATGCAATTGTGACCAGTATTATCAATGACAAAGGGCCTATGACCGGCAAGACGCCGATCTTTGTGACTGGCGCAAATTTTGTCAACAGCACAAAATTGTCCTGCCGCATCGGCCATAGCGTTGTGAAAGCTACTTTCTTGACCTCCACAAGTTTGTTCTGCTTCACTCCGCCAAAACTGACTGTTGAATCTGAACACAACTTCTTGAGTCATGGCATCATTCGGAACAAGAATTTCCCCCACGCTGATGCCTACAGAATCCGACCGGCAGACAGCACTGACAGCAATGTTGTTTATGTGGAAGTTAGCAACAACGGGGTCGATTTCAGCTTCGATCGGAACTTATTCACCTACAGTGATGTCATTGAAGGCGGAAAATACCTCCCCAGAGGCGAGCACGACGATAGTGGCTTGCTGGACTGTCCTCGCGGCAGTTTTTGTCATGGCAGTGGTCAGACAAATTTCACACTCTGTCCTCAAGGAACCTATCAGCCCTCCAAGGGACAGACGGATTGCTTGAGGTGCCCCATCGGGTACATGTGCCCTGAGAGTGGGTTGCCTGTTCCTCGAATATGCCCGGCTGGGTACGTTTGCGACGTAACTGGGACTGAGCGCGCCGAGCAGCTATGCCCGGAAGGCCACTTCTGCCTTGAAGGGACTGCCACCACTGCAACTACTTGCGGTCATCCAGTCCCATCTAGTGAGTTGTTTCCGTCACTGACTCTTGCTGAGCGTACCACAACGATGCGCAAAAACCGGAAACCCGAGGGCAACGAGCTTGTTCTAGGTGCGAGAAACACTGCTTGCTGGAACAATGGGACTGAAGATTTCGGGTTGCAGGTCAGCGATTTTCCCGCACGCATCTGGGCTGAGCGTCACTTGTTGCCGCTGAGTCAGACTGCACCCATGACGCCTATCCGTGGGAGGTTCTGCCTGGACGACGCATGTATGAGGTTTGATGATCAGGATGATCTAAGCGTGAGTGATGTCAACTTTGACTACAGTGGCGCTGGATTTGCGCTCAGGAGACCTGTACCTTGTCCTGAAGGGACCTATTGCCACCCTGGAACTGCTGTTGACGCGACCAACATGCACAATTTCAGTACTCCCCAGCCTTGCGCGGAGAGTATGTACTGTCCTGAGGGTAGTGTGGACCCCAAGGGAACCGGGGAATGCCCCAGGGGCTACTACTGCCCCTTCGGGACCAAGCTTCCCTGCCCTGTGGGTACCAGTTGTCCCCGAGATGGACACTGGGACCCACTGCCTTGCGCACCTGGTACATTCAACGGTATGGTAGGGCAACTCAAGTGTAGTTCCTGTCCTCGGGGCTACATCTGCCCAGGGTTTGGGAGGATTGACCCGGCTATCTGCCCTCCTGGCTTTAGCTGCAGTAAAATGGGGTTGAAGAGCCCTAATTCTCGCTGCCCTCCAGGGTTCTATTGCCCGAGTGGTAGCGTGACAAGCGACCCCTTAAGGAATGACACAACCCTGCGGCCGTACCCTTGCAGCCCTGGCAGCTATTGCATGGGCGGCGTCGGTTACGAGGAGGTGCGGACAGGCGACTTCCTATATGCTCAGCCTTGTACAGAGGGTTTCTTTTGCGAGCTGGCTAGCACGACTCCCAAGGGTAGTGGATTGTGCCCTGCTGGATTTCTCTGTCCGGCTGGTACTAGCAATCCTGTTCCAAGTCCCAAGGGTTACTTCGCTGAATTCGAGGGTACCGTGCAGGCCGCCGCCTGTCTCCCTGGCTACTACGCGCCGACAATTCAAACAATAGAATGCTACCCCTGTCCTCCGGGTACGAGTTGTGAGGTTGATGGGTTATTTGAAGCAGAAATTTGCCCCCCTGGTACCTACAGGAGTACACTTGAAGTTGACGGGTTGCCCTGCAAAGCGTGCCCGCAGGGTACTTGGAGTAAGAATTGGCAGCTGAGAGAAAAAGGGGAATGCAGTAGGTGCCCCACAGGGACGGTTTGTCCCGTACAAGGAATGACGAATCCGTGTGGTAAGACAGATCTTCCGCAGCCTTTTAGCCCCGTCGTAAATTTGAACGGCCTGCCCGTGCCGGAGTATGAGTATCCTAGTTACAACATGCCGCCAAGTTTCAGTAGCTATGAGTGTCTGAAGATGAATCCAGGTTACACACAGGGTACTATGGACCCATTTTACCAGGAGTTCTTTTATGGAGAATTGGTGCCACCCTACATCGACGTTCTTGGTAGAGGTGCTCACCTGAGGAGCAGCAACGACGACAATTTGAAGTACCAGGAGAAAGCAAAGTGCTACCGAAACAACGGGAGGTTTGGGAGTATATTGTATCAGCGCTTCGCTGATTACTACGGTCCTCAATACGACATCCAGACTGGATTTGCGCATCAGCAGTACGGCAGTAGCGAGGAGGAGACTAAGTTCTACAAGCAGTCTCCTCCTGTCGGATACGAAGAGGATTATAACTGGAGGTACTTCCACGGTGAGGGTTTTGTGTACATCGATTTGCCTCACCTCAGGAAGTTCGACCCGACCTATAATTGTACTCCGGGAATCCAGCTGATGAACGAGACGTACAAGAGGAGAGAGGACTTAAAGGTTTACACAAATCCTTCCGACGACTTGAAGGGTGGTTACGACATCGAGCTGCACCCAATTTTTAATGAGACTATGCAATGTTTCACCAAGGAGGTTTTTGAGGATGGCGAGGATATTTCATGCGGATTCGTGCCACCAGGGAACCAGAGGGCGATCCAATTGGGAGGCGACTTCTTTTATCCAGGCACATGCGAGGCCGACAAAATTTGTGATGAGGACTTGGATAGTGAGAGCGAGCCTTGTCCTGAGGGATTTGTCTGCGACGAAATGACAACGACCGACAGCAAGAGCTACTACCTCTGTAGAGAGGGCTACTACTGCGATTTCGGAACAACGCCAGACCCGTCACTAGAGTCACCCAGAGGACAGTTTTCTAGGCTCTGTCCTGCTGGCTTCTCTTGTTCCGATGGAGTTGGTTTGGGTCAAGCTTACAGGTCGCTCTGTCCTCAAGGATATTTTTGCCCGACTGGTACTGCCAACCCCAGGTTGGGGAGTATGGCGGATGATTCCGTTAACAGGGGGCTTAACGAAGGGGAAGCTGATCCCTACATTGATGTCAGGCATTTGCGGTACTTTGGCGACGACGACGTAAGGTTGATTGGAGGCCATGATGTCAGATGCTTTAACGGGATTGACAGCTCTCTAAAAATCAGACACAAGCGTACCTATAGGAAAGAGGGCGAGGATCTTGGCATTAATAGTGCCAATGAGTACCTCAATAATATGAGGGATTTCGACCTGGACGGGAAGAGTGACGGTCCACCTTACGTCACCGTCGGAGATGGGGTCTTAGAAGGCACCAGCGATTCCGCTGGCACCTACCGGCCGTACGTGCTTAATGAGGCGATCGAAAGCGACTTGGTGTGCGGTCGGGACCACAAGTGGAGGCTGGTTGGCGACGCAATCGGCAGAGGAGTGTGCGATTGCTCCAGCCAATTTTACGCCATCATTGCTGTCTATAGGCTGTGGAAGTGCACAGCCACTAATGGCTTGGAGAACTTGGGACTAGGTGCTGTCAGCAAGAATGACGATAAGTTGTTGGGAAAAAGAGACTTCTGGTTCGATAGGATCCACCAGTCTTTTGGTTTTGCCGATGAAACTGACAAGTCCTTCCGACAGTCCTTTACGAGCTATAGGCAATTCAACACTAGCGTTGACTGGGGAAATAGTGGAAGAGTTTGCGAATTTAATGATGGTGAAATTCTGGATTTGTTGGTGGGAAGAGTCCCGTATTTGGACGAGGACCCGGAGAATGGCGGCAGGTTCGTGGACCCCAAGCCAAATAACAAGTTCAAGAAGGAAAGCGGCGGGTTTCTTTCGTTTACTGACAGTGTCAGCGGGCTTAGTGGCGCCGATCTTGGGGCGACGGAAATAACCCAGGAGCTCGATGTTGGATTTGAGACCCAGTTCACTTGGACCACGACGCAAACTTTCGCCAATTACAATGAGCTAAAAGTCGCCGTGGAGACGGAGTACGATGATGAAATGGAGCAGATGATGGATGATGGTACGCGGGTCAACATCGACCCGTACATCTTCGACCTGTACTACGCGACAAGGCTAATTGAGGAGTTCGGAGAGAAGCTCGAGGAGCTGGTTTATTTCAGGGAGAAGCGGAACACGGACACCTTCTTTGTGGAGATTGGCGACCCTCCTGTATTTAACTTGGACACTGGAGAGATGGAGGGCATGGCTAAGATGCTCATCCCCGGTAGGTTGGACATGTGCGAGTGCCAAGAAATGCTCAAATGCCCCAACGGTACCTCTAGTCACACTGAGAGTGACAACATTTATGACTGCGTAATCTCCAGCGAGAGTCCAGAGGTCCTCAAAAGGGTAACCGCAGTGCCGGAATGGTATTGGAAAAATGAGAGCAAGTACGGGGCCGATTTTGGGGGCAGAAGCTATACTAAATTTTCAGAGTATAAGGTCCATGGGGTCGTTGTTGAGTACGAAAAGTACGCTAACAAAACCGATTTTGACGACGTTGGGGATATGGACAACCCTGGGAATAGCGTGGGTTCTCTTAAGTTGAGGCCCACGGAAGTTGCAGTTTACACCCTGAATTTGACCGGGCTTGCGAATAATTTGACCTATAACGAGCATTACCAAATCAGCGCGTACGTGGATTGCAAGCCCTGCCCACCGAGGTACATATGTGAGCTGGGAAGTGATCCGCAGTTGAAGAATGATAAACTGAGCAAGACTTGTCTGACGTACCCGAATGATTACACACAGAATGAGAACTTCAATGCCTGTCTCAAAAGGGAGAGGAAGAAGGTTTGTGTAATGACTGATCCAGCTGTCAACTCCCCTGAATTTGACGGGCAGGATATTAAGAGGAAGTATGAAGGTGGACTGTCCGTGGACGTTAATGATTGTTTGGCGCTCCAGGAAATGTACGACGGTGGTATATACCCCCGGAATCACCCGAGCTATGCGAGCAGTGAGGGAGGCATTATTCCTGCGGAGAAAATTGAAGAGTTCCGGAACACATTCTTGATCTACGAGGAACCGGATCTATTCAAATGCCTAGACATGCCCTATTTCTGCGATGATCAAAGCTGGGACTACATGACCTGGAGGAGAATGTGCGTGAATGCTAATGGGCAGGGAGAACCTTACTTATGCAGTGATCTACAAAGGTACAGAATATACAGCTCATTCGCCGAGCAAAGGTGTAAGGAGAGGTACTCAAACAATATTTTGTACTACCAGCAGCCGGGAGGCTGCACCACTGCAGGATTGGTGAAGGTCAGGGAGACATTTTTGAACGAATTTGTACAGAAGTTTGACTTTTTACCACCTATAAATAAGCCGGATGGGAGGTTCATCATGGATGTGGCTGTGCAAGAGGGCAGCAGTGAGAAGTTCCCTTTCGAAAATTTTGAGCATTGGCAGTTCCACGTCCCTGACACCAACGCGGATCTGGCGGACGAGGCTCAAGAAAATGGGCTTCAGTACGATCCGGGAGCGGTCAATGTACAGTTTGACGGCACACAGCTGGAGAGCTTTACTGGTAACAGCAACAGACTTTATCCCAAGGTGGAAGATGAGACAAGCCCACGCTATGATGATAATGTTCCTTGGTTCGTTAGCGATGGGTGCTGCCAATGTGAACCTCAACAGAATCCTGAGTTCTTCGATGCCATTCAGGGGAACCACGAAGTGAAACTTGAGGACAGCGGATTCTTCGATAACAAACACACAATTGTGCAGCTGACCGCAACTGCTTTGAAGGAGATCGAGCTGACTGTTGTGGTCGAGCTGCTCCACGGGCAGTACTACCAAGAATTTGACAGCTACATAGGCACTTTTGACAAGGGAGAGCTCCATGTTCACACACCGCAACGGTTCGATTATGACTTGGATCCTCTGCTTGATGAGCCGCTGATCACGACTAACCAGTGGTTCTCTGTCATTAGGAAGGACACGTTCGACAATGACGTGGAGCTTCCGTTCAACTTACCCATTCAGAGTGAGCTGATCAAGTTTGAAAACAGAGTACTTTTGGGGAGGCCGCGGGACGTCTACGTGGGCGACCCTAATTACAGAAAGAATGTGGATGACAGGAAGCAGCAGGTTGCTCAAGTAGAACTCCGCAACAAGATCAGCAAAGGTTTCAAAGGGAACGAAACTGTCAATTTGAGGGATGCCGAGGTTGACTTCGAGGGGAGAAAGCCTGGGGAGAAGTATTCATTCAGGGATCCACCAAGCTTGGTGAAGCAGGCAGCCATTTGGTGGGCTCAAGGAGATAACGAGCCTGGTTACGAAAACCCCGATAGTAATTCGTTCTTAACCATGCCCTATATGCCTTATTTCAGCAACTGCAAGGGATACGACTCCTACATGAGTCTGAGTAAGCTGCTGGAGGAGCACCCCCTTTGCACCAAGGTTGATTTTGAAAACACCAAGAATGTGAATCGCTATCCATGGAAGGCGTTGTTGAATCCTCTTAGCGACCAGTGCGAGGAGGACATCCGAATGGAGAATAGAGAAGTCTTGGAAGATGGTACGCTCAGCTCCGTCAGTGTGAAGGGTGTAGACTTGGAGTGTACGTACGAGGAGCAGGTAGAGATTCCCGGAGGTAAACCTAGGTGGTTTGAGGCGGAGCCAAACACCAACATATTTTACATCACTAAGTACCCCAAAGACCCTAAGGAGGTTTTCGAGGCCATTTATGACGAGATCACGGGGGAAACCATTGAACGGTGGGGAAGAAGGAGCGAGATTGAGGAGATGATCAACACGAATGATTTCAAGTTGGTACCGGTTATTGTGGACGAAGGGGATAGTGGTTTCACAAACAGCATCCCGCTATTGGTTCTGTTCGAGCTGGATTACTACCAGCAGGAGAAAGGGCTCAAGCTAGTGGTCGATGTCATAATTAAGTTCCAGGAGAAGTGCACTACGATTCGACCGTACAGCTATGGTGGGAACAAGGAGTTACTGGAGACGGCAGCAAGTTTCCTTGAGCCCATCTTGCCCTGCGAAGTGAACATCAAAGGTAAGATGAAGAGTTACGACTATACACTTCAGTTGCACTTCAAGGCCTTAAATTGGTTTGACTTATTGAATGGCTTTGAATTTACTTGGGATGTATACCTTGGCTTCTTTACTTTGGTGGGATTCTTCACCATCGGGGTTGCGGCAATGGTATGGAGTATTAACAGGCTGCTGACGAAATTGAGGCACCCACCTGTCTTCCACTCTACAAGCTTGCTTTCAATCATTAGCGGGCCTCCCGCCTTTGGGATATTCTTGGCAACAATTCCTTGGTTTATCACCGTGATGATGGTCAAGAGCTGGTTCGGAGACGGCGATGGCATCTACGGACTGTTTGAGAGAGGCTCCATCATGAACTTCCAGGAAATTCCGGGCGATTGGTTGGATGTGCAAGCACTCAACGACGATCGAGTAGATAAATATAGAGTCGGACGAATGGGCTGTGGGCTCTTGGCGATTGGGCTATATTCAACCGTTTTGAGTGTGAGCCTGATTGTACCAGAATGGTTGGATGAGCACGCCGAGGATAATGAGGGGGGCATGGACTTGGGAGCAAAGGATGAAATTGGCGACGACGACGAAGATGAAGAAATCATACCCCCCTCTCCTGTGTGGACACCCATTATGTGGAAGCGGGCGCATTTGATTTGGGGAAGCCTTTGCCTGGAATGCTTTCTGCTGTGGCTGTGGGAGTTTAGTTACAGTGCTTACTTCGAGGAGAACGTTTACAGCTTTATTGTGATCTTTAAGATCATGCAAATGCTTATGGACGTTGTCATGGGAGATTTGCTAAGGGAGCATCTCATGAACGCGCCTCTTGTTGTCATCATCGAAGTTACGGAGATCTTGGTGACAATGGGAGCCAGTGACTTTCTAGATTTCACGTTTAGTTACTTCGTTGAGCTAAACGTTATGATAATGGAGAGACTCTACTTGGATCCTGGCCTCAAGAATCTGACAAAGCTGTGGCCTCGATGGCAAATGCTGTTTAAGAGGAAGTTTCAGAAGAGGAAGAGACTGACACGGGCCCAGAAGCAGGCAGAGGAGCTTGAGTGGAGGAGGATTAACGAAGAGATTGAGTTGGAAAGCGAGGGTATTGAGCCTTTGCTGGACAGCTTCAGCGTGTACAGCGTCGAGATCGTAGGCGGTCTTCTGAGTCCATTCATCAATGCGTTTTTGCTTTTGTTTTTCGACGAGACCAAGATGCCGGAAAATTACGGCATCAGGAGTAATGAAATGATCTTCTACACGCTCTTTGCGGGCTATATGATCTTTTATAGCTTTGGAATGGATGTGTTCATCTTGAATACGCAAGAGCTCGTGCACGGTTGGAGGGTTTACGATTACGTGAGTTATCAGCGGTACAGATTCAGCGTGAGGGATCACAGGTGGATGCTCAAGAATGATGTTTTGGACGAGAGTATCGCCCCGGGGATGCAGACTTTGGATCTGTTGTGCTTCAGCAGTCAGTACTACTTCTTGCTGTCCATATTTAGTTATGGCATGCTCATGAACATGTTCGCCATGACTATATTCTTGAGGGAAAATTATAGCATCTTCAGCGATCCCATGAGCCCACTGATCTTGACTATCATGTTCTTGTTCTGTGAGCTAGTTAAGATTGGATTGATTAGGTTGGCAGATGTAAAGTTTAAGTATTTCGGCTGGAGAGGACTGTGGGTGACCAAACAGATTGAGGGTACCGTTGACGACGACGTGGCCGCAAAGTTGGCCATTGGAGAGGGAAGGCAGGCGGATCTGGAGCAGGAAAGGCTTGAGCTGCAAGCTTTGAACAGTGAGCGGTTCAGGCACAGGTTCTTGGAGAGGAACAGGCCATGGGTGCTGCAGCATTTGGTAGAACTGCTCACTCCAAGGAGTCTCGAGAGTGCCGGGCCAGACGGGAGGCCAGTGGTGGAGTACATCCGAGATGTGTATGCCGAGCTCATGGCCATGGGAGAGGGGGCCAGGAAAGCTGGGGACAGGAGCGACATCAGTAGCGACGACGGCGATGACTTGGAGGACATTCGAAGGGAATGGCCCAGGGCTCCGTTGGAGGGTGCGAGCTTGGCCATAGCGAGGCTATGGTTGGCGAAGGCCAGGAAGAGGCGTGCCTTCAGCAAGTTGGTGACGGGTATCATACAGGGGCACAAGGAGCCGGCATGCACAGTTTGCAGCAGGACAGAGGACAGTGGAGCTTTGTTGAGTGTTGGACTTGCAACTGATGGGGAGTTCGACCAGTACGCCATTGACAATTTGATTGCAGCCTTCGAGGATCAGTACAGCGTCAACGAGAAGGACCCGAACTTGTGGAAGGCTTTTTTCAGAAGCAAGGCAGAGTATATCACACGGTGCAATTTCTGTATGGATAAACTTGAGCAGGAAAGGTTGAAGAGAGAGGCAAGGTTGCCCGGAGCGGGGAGGGCGACTAGGCCTGATGACATCAGTAGTGATGAGGAGGACGAGGAAGTAATATTCGACCCCATGGTGGTGACTCGAGCCAGTGGGGAGGGAAAGATGATGAGTAAGTGGCTTGACGCGGCCAGAAGAAGGATTGGAGGTACATTCCCAAAGAAAGAGGCTAGACTGCAGATGGAGAGGTATGCCGAGAGGATGCGGAAGAGGAAATTGGACGGAGGCAAGCAGAAGATTGCCGGTGTTAAGGTGGTGGACAAGGAGGCAGAGGCGAGGGAGAAGAAATGGGAGGTCGAGCTCAATGCTGCTAGTACCGCCTTGGCAATCCGATGGGTCAGAATGGCGAGGGACAGCGTAAGCTCTCGTTTCAGAAACAGGGGAGAGGAACTTAGGGCAGCAGTAATGACCGTCATTGATCGGATGCCAGAGGAGGACGACTGGTACTTTGGGGCCAATTTGAGGATCGAGGGTGCAAACCTAAGGGAAGAGGGAATGCAGTTGATGCTCGACAGGAAGAGTCTTGAAGCTGACGAGGCAGTGAAGATACGGAAGATCGAAGTTGACTACAACGATTTCGAGAAACTCAAGCAAGGAGTGGTTGACAAGGATCGCCACGATTTCGAGCAGAAAATGGCCGAGGCAAGCGACAGGGTTCAGATTGAGGTCGAGTTGAGAACGCGAGAGCTGAACCGCTTGAAGGAGGAGAGGAAGAGGGACAACGAAGAAGCTGAACAAAAGGCCAGGGAGGAGGAAGGAGCCGTCAGTAGCGAAATGATGGAGAAGCACAGGAACTCAATTATCGAGATCGAAGAACTTATCGATAACGAGCAGACAAGAGCCGAGAGCGAACATGCCAAGATCGAGGCGAAGGAGAGAGCCATCTTTGACAAGAAGGAAGGACTCATGATTCAGAGCATCACTGACAGGAGAATCATGGCCGCGGGCAATGTCCAGAGAATCAAGAAGGAAACTATGAGCAAGATCAAGACGGATGAGAGCAACTGGCAGCAGAGGGCGGCCAGGTGGCTTGGCCAAGCGAGGAGGAAGGTCGATCTCAAGGAGCTGGAAGACGCCGAGGCCGATACCGCCAACAGGAGGAGAAATAGGAGGGGTTAAAAATAATTGAATAACTAATTGCATTGCCGGCAGTTTATGTTGATTGAGTGCAGCGAAGATTTACAATATCGTTTGTTGGTGGTGTCAACAAAGAGGCTTGTTGCTGTTGATGTTAGTGTTATGCAGTTGAATGTCGTTCAACGCTAGCTACTGTCTGTTATTATTATCGTCGCCTCGCCTCGGGTGACATCGTTCATCTTATTTTGGAACAAATCAATTCTTTCAGTTTCAACTGAAACCACCATACTCGTCCTATCAGGCTTTAATCTAGTCTGATCGTTGTAAATCACACTGTTTAGGTCACTCAGGAGAGCTCGAACTCGTCCTGTCGCACTCGGGGGAAAGCTAACTGTGACTACCACATTTGGAACGACGACCTCCTTCTCGCACGCCCTCAGCGCCTCCCTCGCACAATTTCCATACGCCCGAATCAGCCCTCCAGCACCAAGCTTCACCCCACCGAAGTACCTGACTACAACAACACAAACATCCGTGAGGTCCTCCCCTTTGATTGCTCGTAGGATCGGGGCGCCAGCGGTTCCGGCAGGCTCTCCATCGTCGTCGCAACGCTCCTCAGTCGACGATAGGTAGGCGGAACATGCGTGGCGACACTTTGGGTGTGAGGAACGGATGGAACTTATGAAAGACAGTGCAGAAGGCTTGAATGACTTGAAAGGAGCAGCATAGGCGATGAAATGCGACTTCTTCACCACAAGTTCTGCTGAAATAACATCTTCTCCAACGATTGTCGATTTTAGTTGGTCAGAGAACAGCCTTGTTGCCAAAGAGCGAGGTGACGACAACCGTGTGTTTACCAGAGAGCGAGCTGGTGGGGCCAAAAATGGAAGTGAAAGGGTGCTCCAGGTCACAACAGAGAGAAGTGATAACGCACACCCCCCCCTCATTTCATTTCCCCTTGTGCGGGGAACAGGGTTCAAGAAGTTTGGGGTGCCGGGGTCTGTGTTCTTGTAACTTTGAACTTGAAAAAGAACAAAAAAAAATTCGACTGCCTCCAGAACCATTTGAGGGTTTTAATTCGTAATTGTTATCCTATCGCGGCTCTGTACTACAATCACTGGTTTAAGACATTAATCCCTTTCATTCGGTCCATGTGGGCTGTCTTGCGAGGCTCGTTCTTGCCACACGTGTTTCTTTTGCTATCTGTCGTCAGCTGCTTCCAACAACCGCCAGCAGTTCCGCGCCGCCCATCATGTGCTTTATCTTGGCGCTTACCGAGCCCGAGGCGCTTGACGAGCCGATTACATCGCCCTATCCTGCACCGAGGCAGGCGAGAATCTAGTTTTGGTTCCGTTCAGTTGAATCTCCTAACCAATGAGGTTTTGACGAACACTACATCGACCTCACTCTCTACAACACCGCAGAGACTTCTTTCTCCACCTCTTGCTCCCACCCCTCTATCACCCTCGAAGCTGAACTCTGATCTCCGCCAGGCGCGGAAGAACCCCACGGCCTCAATTCCAATAATTCTTCGCTTTGCCCTCCCTGCCACGGCCGTGTGGCTTTGCTCCCCTATCCTTTCCCTGATCGACACCTCATTTGTTGGCCTCCTCTCGGGGACAAATGAGCAGGCTGCACTGAGCCCAGCCGTTGCTGTAAGCGATTACGCAGCTCTTGCACTCAGTTTTATGTTCACAGCCACCACGAACCTCATAGCTGGTGCAAAAAAAGTTGATACTCCTGACCAAAACCACGACAAAAGCCTTGAAGGCAATATCGAAAACAAACAAAACAAACGACCGGTAGATTCACTTGGCTCCCCTTCAGCGGAGCACATTCTTACCTCCTCTCTGCGTTTATCATGGCTCATTGGCACCCTTGCAGGACTCACTCTCTTCCTCCTTTCTCCCCGCCTAATCGGTCTTCTAGTCGGCACTTCTTCTCCCCTCTCTGTCCGATCCTCCGCAATAAGTTACGTCCGAGTGCGCTCTCTTGGCTTTCCTCCCTCTGTGCTAATCGGTTCAGCCCAGGCCGCCTGCCTTGCATTGGAGGACGTCCGGTCACCCCTCGTGGTGCTCTCAATTGCGGCGTCAGTCAACCTTTTTCTCGACGCGATACTCGTCGGATCTAAGTTCACATTCATAAATGGGGCCAAGGGAGCGGCGTGGGCGACCACAGCCAGTCAGTACGTCGCTGGTGCCTTATTTTTGAAGTATCTTGTCAAGCCCAGGCACCTTGACAGCGAAAAGGCCATGATAAGGAAAATTAAGGGAATTAAGAGAGTTGAGGGAAAACTTGCCAAGATGGTTGGCACCAAAAAGGGAAGAAGCGACAAAATCGACTCTACTGTCGACTCAACTCCTGACTCGGATTCATCATCTCCTGCCAAAGCCGACGCCAAAGCCAAAGTTTCTCCCTCGTCAATTACGCGAGGTTTCCTCTTCGGCAGCGGCTTATCTCCCCTATCTCTCTTCCGACCTCCATCATTTCGGTCTTGTCGCCTCTTTTTCCCCTACTTTCTTCCGGTGACATTGACTCTCCTCGGCAGAATCTCCGCCTATGTGGCAATGTCCCATGTAATCTCCTCGACAATGGGGCCCACCAACATGGCCGCGCAGCAGATCGCACTTTCGATATTCTACACCCTCACACCGCTGGCAGACTCCCTCAATCTGACCGCCCAGAGCTACGTCCCAAAGGCCGACAGGGATAAGGCGGAGACCCTCTCTGGTTCTCGTTTCCTTTCCTCCTTGACTCGCAAGTTCCTCCAGTCGGGTGTCCTGATTGGGTCGATTCTTAGTCTCCTCGCTCTGTGCATCCCCTTCATGTCCCCCCTGTTCACCACTGACCCCTCTGTCCAAAGAGCTGTTGCCTCTCTTTCCCCTCCAATCGCGTTGGCCTTCCTGATCCACGGCATTGTCTGTGCGGGAGAAGGGGTACTTCTTGGCGTCAAGGACTTCCGCTTCCTGGCCTTATCGTACGTCGCTTTCACAGCTATCCTACCGCCTCAGATTCTTGCCCTCAAAAGCATCCCAAACGCCAACCCGAAGGATGTCTGGAAGATATTCACGGCGTACAACTGGACCAGGGGAATATTGTGGTCTCTTAGAATTTGGAGGATTAACGCTAGGAATGAGAGGGAAAACGAGAGGAAGTTCGGGGAGGAGAGGAGGGAGGCCAAGAAGAGGCAAGAAGTCAGGGTTAAGAGGAAGGGCTATATGAGGGGCCTGCCAGAGAACACGATGGAAGCGGGCGTCACGCCTGAACTTATCAGAGAATTGCTCGATATGTAAATTGGTGTGTCACCACTTGACGAATCAGTTAAAGAAGACGGGAGAGTTCCGGGAGAGTTCCGTGGGAGAGAAATGACCGTTCAAAGGCGTTTTATGGTGCAAAAAGAAAGAAGAAGAAAGGCTCTTAGCTCGGAAAAGAAGAAGCTAAGAGTTATAATAAGTTAGGGGTTATAGTAAGAAGTAACTAAGAAAGAGAGAGTTTATCTCTGGAAGAAGAAACACGGAAGAAGAAACACAAAGATCACACCCACACCAGAAGGTTAAAAAAGAAAAGAAATCATCGTTCTTTCAAACGCTGGCCGTGTTGCGTACAGTTTATGCCAGTCAGTACTACTACACAGTTTTCATCTCACTTATCCTCCACCAAACGTCCTAAAGCCGCTCCGCTCCGCTCCGCTCCCATTCCCATCCTTTCTCTCTCTCTTTCTTAGCAATGGAAATTCTTAGCTTACTTCTTCTTGCCGAGGGACTTCTCGTCGATGGTGACGGCCTTGATGACTCCGACGGCAACAGTCTGCCTCATGTCACGGACGGCGAAACGTCCAAGAGGGGGGAAGTCGGTGAAGCTCTCGACGCAAAGGGGCTTGGAGGGCTCGAGGTCGACGATGCAAGCATCTCCGGCCTTGACGAACTTGGGGTTGGCCTCGAGGACCTTTCCGGAACGGCGGTCCATCTTCTCCTTGATGAGCTTGAACTTGCACGCAACGTGGGCGGTGTGGCAATCGAGGACGGGAGAGTATCCGTTTCCGATCTGTCCAGGGTGGTTCATGACAATGACCTGGGCCTCGAAGCTAGCGGCACCGGCGGCGGGGCTCTTCTTGGAGTCGGAGCAGACGTATCCGCGGCGGAGGTCCTTGACGGCAACGTTCTTGACGTTGAATCCGACGTTGTCTCCGGGGACGGCCTCGGGGAGAGACTCGTGGTGCATCTCGACGGACTTGATCTCAGTGGTGAGGCCGACGGGGGCGATCATGGCGACGATACCGGGCTTGATGACTCCGGTCTCGACACGGCCGACGGGAACAGTTCCGATTCCTCCAATCTTGTAGACATCCTGGAGGGGAAGGCGGAGGGGCTTGTCGGTGGGCCTCTTGGGGGGGTTGACGTTGTCAAGGGCCTCAAGGAGGTAGGGTCCCTTGTACCAGGCCATGTTGGGGGACTTGTCGATCATGTTGTCTCCCTCCCATCCGGAGATGGGGATGAAGGGGATCTTCATGGGCTTGTACCCGACCTTCTTGAGGTAGGCAGAGACCTCTCCCTTGATCTCCTCGTAACGCTTCTCGTCGTACTTGACGGTCTTGTCGTCCATCTTGTTGCAGCAGACAATCATCTGCTTGACACCGAGGGTGAAGGCAAGAAGGGCGTGCTCGCGGGTCTGTCCGTCCTTGGAGATACCGGCCTCGAATCCTCCCTGGGAGGAGTCAATGCAGAGAACGGCAACATCGGCCTGACTGGTTCCGGTGATCATGTTCTTGATGAAATCACGGTGTCCGGGGGCGTCAATGACGGTGAAGGCGAACTTGGGGGACTCGAACTTCCAGAGGGCGATGTCGATGGTGATTCCACGCTCGCGCTCGGCCTTGAGGTTGTCAAGGACCCAGGCATACTTGAAGGATCCCTTTCCGAGCTCGGCGGCCTCCTTCTCGTACTTCTCAATGGTACGCTTGTCGATACCTCCGCACTTGTAGATCCTGTAAGTGTGTGTGTGTGTGTGTGTGTGTGTGTTGTGGGTGGGTGTGTGTGTGTACGTATTGTGCGAGTGTGAGTATTGCGCTGCGACAATCAACAAGTCCAATGTACCTTCCACCAGCAATGGCCACATGATGCTGTGTAACATGACATTGATGGGTATCTATCTGCATTGCGTGCGCTCCATTTAAGACTTACAAGTGACCGGTGGTGGTGGACTTTCCGGCATCGACGTGGCCGATGACGACAAGACTAATGTGGACCTTTTCTTTTCCCATTTTGAAGTTGTTTGTGATAAAAAGCTGTTGCAATGGAAGATGACAAGATGGAAAATAAAATGGTGCGTGTGGGGTGCCTAGAGGGTTAGACAAAAGTTTAAGCGAGGAATGAGGAGACTATTTGCTAAAAGAAAGATAGAGCAATGGCAATTTTGGAGTTCACAACACCAGGAGGGGACAAATAGGACCTTTTGCGAGGACCAGCGTTTATGGCGTTGAGACAGTTTCTCCCATATGGGAGGATGTAGGCCGCAACTATCCATAAAACATCCTTCACGAGGTTACCACACAGGTTGGTCAGCGCCCAACCATGGTTTAAATAGGTTTTTGCGAATAAGCTTACCTTTAATTGCGTTTTGTATCCTGAGCAACAGATCCTTGGCTGGCTCAGAAATCAAGTTTGCTTATTTGTCCAAAGCCCCGAAAAAAATTAATTTATTGCGCAAGAAGAGCTACTATATACCACATGATACTGAAAACAAAGAATTAGTGGCACAGTAATACTCTTTTGGCCTAGGAACAACTCTTGTGGAACTCTTCGGGAGCAAATGTTGTCCCCCTACCACTGTTAGTTCAGCCCCCCGGCTCACCCCAACAAACGGAATCGCCACGCCTCCCACCCCCCTTTCACGTACTACATACAACAGGGGCGCTAAAAACGAATTTATGTAGTTGGAAAAGGTCGGGGTCCCTCCCCTGATTTTCAATGGGATCTTCAATAAGGCCATAATCATCGGAGGGGGTGGGGGGGACATCTCTCGCTTTCCGTGCGAGGTTTATCGTTTCGTATAGGTCCATTATATACAAAGGGGTGCTTTGGTCTCTCAGGAGAGTCGGTAGTGTGCTCTGAAAAAGATGGGCGGATGGAGTTTATGTGCCAGTAGTAATATGACAGTAGTGTATGCGATCATAATGCTTTTCCTAATGGTTAATATATAAGTAAAATTTGTCAAGATAATTTTCTGCAGTTTTGTTGTTTTTTGCATCCAAAGTTGTCGTCGCAAATTCAACTCTGTTACAACACGGTAGAATCCTACAAAGTGCTGGCCTGCCTACAAGGCCCCAACCCAAACCCCACAAATGAAACGGTCAATTGTCGTCGTCACTTACAGAATAACGCACCCTCCACCTCCGCCCTGGTTCTGGTGCCAGATATTGTCCGCACTTCCACAAAAGGGCTCGGTGTCTTTTTCGCTGAAGTCTAATATCTTTCCACAGGCACTGCTTGTGGACTCGGCAGACTCACATTGGGTCAGCTCAGACTTGAGCTTGTCTAGCTCGGACATCACTTTCTGGAGCTGTGCTTCCGACATTCTTTGTTAATGGTTTGGACTGTGGGTTGAGAGGGTTGATAAGTTTTTTTTTTCAGTTGCTGCCTGGATTTTTTTTGGAGAAAAACGAGAAAGAGGGGTGGTGTGAGAGAGGTATAGAGACAATAAGGGAGTTTCTCGACGACATTGATCAGTTCTATCGAATTCGTAGGGGCCACATGTTGGCTTTTTAGCTGTAAAAATGCACACATCCCCCACAATACCCCCCCTGAAATATACTGATTTCGGGAAGTTACACAGGAGGTGGCAGGTGGGGGATGGGGGAAAGGGTTATCGCCTCCTTTTCGCTATCAGGGGCGTAACATGCGAACCAGAACACAAAGATGACGCGAAAAGTTTCCTTACTTCCTGGTGGGGGCAACGGGGGCAGAAGAGGATCTGAGTTGTGAACAACAGCCCTCGCAAGAAATGAGAGAGGGAGGTATTAAGATGGACATTAAAATGTTCACAGGGCAAAACCGGATAAAGTAAAGGGGGTTGGTCGATTTTTACTTACCTTTAAGTTAATATAGCTGACTTGTGTTTTGCTCCAGGTGAGAGAGTTGACAGCAAGCAGCACGTGAAAAGACATTCAAGGAGCAGAAAAAAACAAAATTGATGAAATCTGGTTCACCTAATACACCAGTATGAGGATGATAATTCGGGAACAAGGTACACGCAGAGTATAGTTCACAGTAGCGCAATAATTTTAAGTAGAAAAAGTCCATATTTGCAGCTCCTGAAAGCATTTTCATACACGCATACATATATATTATCCTCAAAAAAAAAGCTCTAAACTAGTTTAGTATGGTGGCGGTACGTAGGGAGGTGGCATGCGGTCTCTCAGGTAAAGATAGTATGACATGATCTTGTCCCTCATCACCCCGGCGTCATGTACGCTCTGCTCCATTCTTCTCTTGACCCCCACCCACCTATCCTGGTCAAGGCTACCTTCCAAACCAGCCCATCTATCCTTCAGACTTTCTAATTCCTCCACGGCAGCATAGTGCGTCGCGTTAATGCTGTCGAATAAGTTACCAGCGCCATTGGGCAACTCAAAGTCCCACGCCAAATTGTGGAAACAGAGGAGCAGTTCTTTGGGACAGGTGTTGACATCGTTGAACATGGCTGTGTTAGTAGGGTGGTACTGCTCCGCGTACTTCGTCCCTGTGCTTGTTCTGTCGCAACCGATGCCATCGCTGTTCGTTCGTGCAGGTGCGGGCAGTTTTTGTTCGTGTTTTTGTGGGGGGAGAGGGAGGAATTGTTAATGTTTTTTTTGTGTTAGTGTTTTTTTTGTGATCCCGCCGCCGCTAAGGTCCGCCGCCGCTAAGGTCCGCCGCCGCTAAGGTCCGCCGCCGCTAAAGTCGCTCTGATACTCACTAAGTGTTGTTATTGGAACCATAGTTGCTGCACGGATCTACCCAGTAGTGGTCCAAGCCACCGTGAGCATCAAGCCTCCGCCGTCCCGGACTAACAGGGCACTCTTGTCCATACGGACCTAGGCCCCCGTCATAAACTGGTGCGCAATTTGTCCCCGCACCCGCGTATCCCCCGAAGACAATGAATCCGGTTCCCAATGGACTCGTGTAGCCTTCATATAGCAACCTACCCTTCCTGAGGATATCATCCATCACATCCATCACATCACTGAGTTCTTGCTGCTGAGGAAAGGTCATTCTGGCCCACTCCCCATTGATCTCCTCTGCACTCAAAGTCGGATCCCAACTTAGTCTGCCAAAACCGTATGAGTTGGACGCCGCAAAAACGTTGCCCGTCCAGTTTCCGAACTTGCCAAAGTTGCTCACACATGCCATGCCGCTCAAGGGCCTGGAATTCCAGTTCACCTTTTGGCTCAAGAGGTTCGCGATTGTGCTGTTATCTCCGGCGTGCTTTGTGTCGAACGAGAGGTATTCGGCCCACATTGGAACCAAACTAACGGCATGGATCTGGTTTCCCGTATATTCTTGGGCTGCCTGAACCTCCATCATGACGTTTGTGTTCTTCATGGCTCCCAGCAGAGGGTGCAATGGCTCGCGAATCTGAAAGTCCATAGGCCCGTTCTTTATCTGAACGACGACGTTATCATCAAACTTGCCGTCCAAGGGCATGAAGGTGTCGTAGGCTTGCCGAACAAGCTCCTCGCCGTCAACGTCACTATTTCCATAGACAAAAGCCCTCCACATGATAATTCCCCCGTGGGGTGCAACTGCTCTTGCTAGCATGTTCGCCCCGTCCGCTTCGGTTCTATTATAGGTTTGTGGGCCGATGTTCCCCTCGCTGTCCGCCTTCACCAAGAAACCACCAAAATTGGGCATCAATTCATACACTTCGTCCACTTTCTTTGACCACCAGTCGAAGGCATCATCGCTGAGTGGATCACAAGTCACATTACCCAAAAGAGTCGGGGAACCAAAGCATGCGCTAAAGTAAACATCGATGCCATATTTATCAAATATTGGCCCAATGTTCCGTGTGACATTGGCGAGGGTCTCAGATTCCAGAAGAATGCTATTTCGTCCGCAGGCGTTCACATCATTCATGCTGATGCCATTCACCCCGGTGCTCTTTAAAAATCGAGCCATTTGAGTCAATCGAGCCTCAAAATCGACCTGCGGGCAGCCGTTGGTGTCAGGATAACTATTTTTTAGGGTAATGCAGTTTCCCGGCGATGATTCTGATTTTATGAGGCCCCAATTCTCCTCCTCACCGACACTTTTCCCCATCCCTTGAACCGACAAAAACTCAAACTTCTGGTTCTGGTAGTCTCGATCCTCAAGAGCATGACAGTCGTACATTCCCACATCGGGGCCAATTGCATGGTTTACATCCATGCAGCCGGCTACAACCCCATTTTCGTCAATCTTTGTAATCTGCTGGCTGGTGGCATTCATCACCCAGTCAATGCTAACATCAGAGCAGGGGAAAACTTCCAGGGGATTGCCGCCTTCATCGCTAAGACACTGCCCGGCACCTTTGTTCTTGATCCTACTGCTAGCTACCCCCGGCGCTCCATTCCCGAGTGCCTCCCCGCCCCAAAGCTGGAATGGATCACTCTTGTCGCAGGGTTGCAAGTAGGTCTGGATTGGCTCAGGGCCCTGGCTCGGATACCACAAGGCCTCCGGCCAGACAGTACTCACTCCGGAATACCCTCTCGTGACGTCCCCAGACAGGACATCCCAGAGATCCCAAACGCGGAGAGGCATAGCCGGAGTCGAAGTATAGGAGGAGGGAATGTCAGTGTTGAGTTGGAGATAGGAGAGGAGTTTGAAAGCTCCATAGAGCGCCCCAGAAGCGGTGGAACTTTTGATCGCCACGGCGGAACCATCATTAGATATGGTGTACCCTTCTGTGTCGGTTGTGTCGGCGAACGATTCGTCGACAGTCACGAGGAGGGTGTTGTTACTGTCATCAGTATTTCCAATATTGTCACAACAAAACGAGGTAATCTTCTTGTTGATCATCTGTGATACACTGGAGGCCAGCTCATTTCCCGCCGTTTGCATCCGTTGTACTTCGACAGAATTGGCTAGAACTGTAGGAGTTCCAACAACATGCACTGACTGAATCAACTGCTGATATCTGTTCAGCATTTCATCAGAGGCAAGCCGAGTGTGGCGGAGCCACATCTCATCGAGAGAAGATACGTCATCAGCCACAGATGATGCTCGTGTCAGAAGCCCACACCAGAGGAATATTAAGGAAAAATACCTCATTCTTTCACAAGAGATAAATGGCCAATAAGATAAAAGGGTTAAGAAAAAAAGAGAAGAAGAAGGAGAAGAAGAAGAAGAATTTGCAAGAAGAAACAAAAAAAATAGCAAATCTTAAGCCGACTAAGTGCACGAAAGGATTGTAGTGAGAGAACTAGAGAAGAAACTAACATTGTCGACATGAGGTTCAGTCTTAATCTCTGTGTCCTCTTCCTACCCATATCCACCATATTAGGTGGAACCATTGTGGATGTGTCTCCCTCGGATGATCTGCAGCAAATCCTTAACAACCTTCCCTCTGGCATCGACACGACTGTGAATTTGCTCCCTGGCAGGCACGAACTAAGTGCACCGCTTGTTCTCACGAAAAAATTGAACGGGCTAACTTTCACAGGGAGCAGCGAACCCTGGAGTCAGAACGGTAACAATACTGAAACACAAACAGTAATTTCTGGAGGCAGGGCCCTGAAGTTCTACAAATGTGTCAGTGACAAGCGATTCTTTTGCGCAGGCACGAAAGGATTCGACGGAGCAAATTGTCGACATTTATTTGTCAACGGCAGGAGGGCAAGAAGGGGCTATGAACCGGACTCACGGAAGTTTTTTGACAAAGACCAGGAGCTAATCGAAGTGAGCGACGACAAGTACGTCGTAAAGGCAGAGGCGATCGCAAACTGGGATCTGAACAATGCTGGTAATGTGGAGATGGTCTACAGTGGGCAAGGATCACCATGGAGTGAGTCGCGCTGCACAGTTGATCACTTAGTTGAGGGGGGGGCTCAGGTCGAGGTCTTCATGAAACAGCCCTGCTTCCATGTCTTGCAGAACAAGCCGTACGGACAAAGTACGAACACGCCCGACCACGTCGAGAATGTCGGCACGAAGGTTCTTACCGAGGGACAGTGGTTCTTTGATGAGAGCTCTGGTACTGTGATTTACCATCCCCTTCCTGAGGAAGTGGATGAGATCGATAGACTCGAGGCTATCATGCCCTTGCTTGAATATTTGATCGACGCGGAGGGAGTGAAGGATCTGAGCTTCAAGGGAGTTTCTTTCGAACACGCAACTTATACCAGGGTAAATTCGGACAGGGGCTATGTCGAGCAGCAGAGCGGAGGGTTGGTGGACGAAAAAAGCACCAATGACGACACAAGTTGGTATGCCATGCCCTCCAACGTCCGCTTTGTTGCAAGCGAGAATATCCAATTTGACAGCTGTATTTTTCGGAGACTCGGGGCGGGGGGGTTAGAGTTCAATGATGGAAGCAGCCATTGTGGCGTTAAGAATTCCTTGTTTGTTGATATCAGTGGGGCTGCTATTCAAATCGGTAATTACCAAGATTTTGCAGAAAAAGATGAGAGTAAACATAACCATCACATTGAGGTGGTTAATAACATCATCACCGATGTGGCTACAGAACTCCACGGTAACTCGGGTATCAGCGTGGGCTATGTGCGATCACTCAAGGTCACCAGTAACACCATTAGCGAACTCAGCTACTCCGGGATCAGCATCGGTTGGGGGTGGGACAGGGTGCAAACCAATGAGACCTACGCTGCGGACAACATTGTCGCAAAAAACTTGATCAAGGATTATAAGTTGAGCCGAGGCTATCCGAGTGCAACACTTGGAGATGGAGGGGGTATTTACTTTTTAGGCCCGCAGATGAATAGCAGATGCGAGGAGAACTGGATCTCAAACCTGGGTTACAGTGGCGGAGGCGGACACATCTACCCCGATCAAGGAAGCGCTCACTGGAGGTATGCAAACAATGTCGTGAGCAACAGCTCCTTTTGTGTCGACGATTGCCAATGGCTCCACCTCTGGACAGACTCAATCCACAACATCACTGTCGACAAATCTTTTGTCGACACTAACAGCATGATCAATGCAGGCGTCGACTGCAATGTCACAAACACTCTTAATATCGTCGAGCAAAATGGAGGAGAATGGCCAAGCGAAGCTGTTGATATCATGAACTCTGCCGGCGCAAAATAGAAAATTTCCCGGAGGATTTTTCTAATGTAATTTGTGATAAAATAATAACGATATTTTTAACACCCCCCTGTTAGATAATAATAGTTGCGTAAAGGGCGTAATAATTGTGTGAATGTAACAATAACCACACAACCCCCTGTTAGATAATTGTGAATGGCAAGCTGAAAATTTTCTTGTCAAAAGGATGCCAACAAGGAGAAAGTCACCCAAACGATCGAAAACGACGAACGAACAGCAAAAACACACAAGAACTCCAACGGAAACTCAGGACCCAAATCACAACGAAAAAAGAGCACACACGAAGATGACAAAGAGAAAAAAATAGGGTATTTCGTCACTTAAATACATTTTCGTAATACAATTTTCTTTCATGAATATTTGAAAAGTATATATATTATTTTTATATTTTTAAAAAGTCAAAGACAAATTCCTTGACTACCAATTGACAAAGAATTTGAATTCCCTTAAATACATTTTTATAATATAATTTCCTTCATTAATTATTTTTAAGGTATAATATTCTTAAATTTAATTTTTTAATGCAGTACAGGCGAAGTTCAAAAATATTTTGAAGTTCGTTTACTTAAATACATTTTTGTTGTTTGATTTTCTTTAATAATTATTTAAAAGTATATATTTTTTTAATTTAAATGAAATAAAAAAATTGAAAAATAAAAATAAAATATATTATAATTAATATATTAAATTTTTTCATTTTATTATTTTAAATAACAATCATTATTTATAAATTTATTATAATTAATTTATTCTCAAGTATATATATATATACTTTAATATTATATTAAAGTAAATTGTACAACAAAAATGTATTTAAGTAAAGTAAAGATGGTTCAATAGAATGAGTCTCACAGTGATTGTCTTCTTACACTTGCTTATGGTGATAGGAGCAGTTCCTATATCATAGCGGTCGTTACGAAACTCTCCGACTCCCCGGAGTAAACACTGTTTGCCCTCCTCTGCAATGATACCTTGCGCTTCATGGTAATTTGAAAATGAAACCTTGTCCACAGTCATACTGGGTTGCATCATATCTTCATGGTTGCATTTATGATTGTAGCAGTTACTGACGGAGGTCCTTTTTTTTGGCTGGGGCCGGGGGCCAGGGGGGGGGAAAGAAGAAAAGCAGCCGTTC
>ERZ651776.589-NODE-589-length-49744-cov-5.550728_pt1 | contig 49744 bp, 39 predicted proteins | sample MGYA00514761_ERZ651776 | MGnify/ENA metagenome assembly ERZ651776
ACATTCGTAATCACTGGAGTACCTCCATCGGTATCATCATTCCCAATCACATCAATATTTACAGGAGCATCTTCATCCGTGCTCGCTACATCATCTACTAAAACCACATCGGCAATCGCAGTGACGGTAATCACTACTGTAGCTGTTTCTGTTGTCGTACTACCATCGGCATTAGTCACTGTCACTGTATAGTCAAAGGTATCCGTACCGTTAAAGTCCGCATCTGGGGTATAGGTTACTGTACCATCTGCTTCAATAGTCACCGTTCCATTGGCTGGATCCGTCACCTGTGTTACTTCATTATTTACGCCTTCAAAAGTATCGTTTGCTAAGACATCCACATTCACTGAGGTATCCTCTGGTGTACTGTCTGCATCATCCACCACATCCGCAATTGGATTTACACTCACCACCACAGTCGCAGTATCGGTACTCGTCGATCCGTCAGGATTGGTGACCACTACCGTATAGTCAAAACTATCGGTACCATTAAAGTCTGGATTTGGAGTGTAAGTTAGCGTACCATCTGCCTCGATGGTGACTGTTCCATTGGCTGGATCCGTGACATTGGTAATCACTGGAGTCCCGCCATCGGTATCATCATTCCCAATCACATCAATATTTACAGGAGCATCTTCATCTGTACTGGCTACATCGTCTACTAAAACCACATCTGCGATTGGAGTTACGGTGATGACTACCGTAGCCGTTTCTGTATCAGTTGATCCATTTGCATTTGTTATAACTACTGTATAATCAAACGTATCGGTTCCGTTGAAATTAAGATCTGGGGTATAGGTTAGCGTACCATCAGCATTGATCGTTACCGTTCCATTGACTGGGTCTGTTACTTCTGTAATAATATGTCCAGGAACAGTATCATAGGTTCCAGGGACAGTATCATTATCTAAAACAGCTACATTTATTGGAGTGTCTTCTGGGGTTGTATCTGTATCGTCTACAAGCGTAAAACATGCTAGATTTTCAGTATCATCAAGAAAATCAAAAACACCATCACCATTTGTATCTGTAGGTTCAGTATATCCTGGCCCTCCATTTGCCGTGTCCGATATTACGAGTCCATTCTCGTCCACTACAGCAGGGGAGGTATTTCCAAGTTCTCCATCTTCGTCCGCTTTCGCGAAAGCGTCAATAAAACCAGCTTCTACAGTATCATTACAACCGTCATTATCTGAATCTGAATCTAAATAATCTGGAGTTCCGTCTCCATCTGTGTCTGGTGCGTCTATAAATACGTGACTAGGGTCATTATAAAGATTAATTCTACACTCATCAAATTGAATAGAATAAAAACGATCTACTTGTTGGTTTGTCCTTTTATTTGCTCCAATAGTAAAATTAAATGTATTGGTCTCTGTTTTTTGAAAGAATACTCTCCAAGGGTTTCCTGTATCAATAGGTTCTATAGGAGCACTACCGCTACCATCTGCTATGAACTGTACAATTCCTCCTGCTAATTGTTGGGCTATTACTCGTGTGGGATTCCCTATAGAATATCCACTAATATTTTGAACTCTATAAAACTCTCTGATTGAGCTTGTTTCTGGACCGCCATTAGAACCACTGTCAATGTCTTGTATAAAACCACCGATTCTTTCTACTGTCGCGTTCGTTGTTGTATTATCTTCAACAAGTCTAAAGTTAAAGACCGCTGTTCTATCTCCAGTAGTATTTGCATTGTATCTTATAATAGGCTGGAAAGCTACTGTACCTCCTGATGTTTGATCGATATTTGTGACACGTGCTCCTGCACTAATTGATGTAAGTGTTACTAAGGCATCTATAGTGTTTCCATTTATATCAACACCTACATTTTCAAAACGCCATATAGAACCTGCAAATCCTGCACCAGTAGGTGAAGATCCAGCTTGATAGGTTCCACCATTGAAGTCATAGTTAATACCTGTACATCCTATCCCTGTTGGGCCTACCCCTTCATAAAAGCCATATCCTTCTGTAACATCAGTGATCCCGTCATTATCATCATCTCGATCTTCATTATTATTTACATCATCACCATCACTATCTTCATTAGAAGTACGATCTCTAAAATCTACATTACCGCCATCATTGAGGTCTCCTTGTGGAATACCTCCAACGATAGGACCGTCTGTATCTGGAAGATCTGCTGTATCATTGATTGTTCCATTAGGATCTGCATAATTAGGTGTTCCATCTAGTTCTGGTGTATCCGTTGTGTCTACAGCGTCATCGAGTCCGTCTCCATCTGTATCAGTTCCTGCTAAGATTAATCCAGCTTCTGCGGTATCGTTACCTCCTTGATTATCTGAATCTGTATCTAAATAATCTGGTTGATCTACGGTATCTGTGTTTACTGGAAAAATACCAAGCTCTTCGCCTTGCGCATTTACATACGTCACTGGTAATCCAGTAGCGGTCACATTAGGAATACCATCCCCTGCAACGCTTCCGTCTGATCCGTCATCTAGAGGAGGTGTATATCCAAGAGTGGATTGTCCTTCATTATTATCTGGAATACCGTCGTTATCTGAATCTAGATCTAAATGGTTGGGAACCCCGTCATTATCTGCATCCATTGAAGCACAAATCCCATCTACACTAAGCGTACAGAAATCAGCATCTTGATAGTTAGGAATACCATCTAAATCATTATCTGCAGAAGGGTCTAAATTTGCACATATTCCATTTGCATTAAGCGTACAGAAATCAGGATCTCTATAATCTGGAACTCCGTCTGCATCTGTATCTGCCGTTAATTGTGCTTGTGTTAATGATTCTCTGATATCAAGAATTCCATCATTATCATCATCAATATCGAATTCGTCTTCTACACCATCACCATCTGTATCAATATTATCTGGAGTCACTGTAATGACTACCGTAGCTGTCTCTGTTGATGTACTACCGTCTGCATTGGTGACTGTTACTGTATAATCAAACGTATCTGTTCCATTAAAGTTTGGATCTGGTGTGTAGGTAACGGTTCCGTCAGGATTGATAGTGACCGTTCCATTGGCTGGATCGGTTACATCGGTTACTTCATTATTTGCTCCTTCAAACGTATCATTGTTTAAAACATCTACATTGACTGGTATGTCTTCTGGAGTCGTCTCTGCATCATCAACCACATCTGCAATCGGTGCGACTGTTACTACTACCGTCGCTGTATCTGTACTGGTTGATCCGTCTGGACTGGTCACTACTACTGTATAGTCGAAACTATCCGTTCCGTTAAAGTCTGAATCTGGCGTGTAGGTCACTGTACCATCTACCTCGATGGTAACAGTTCCATTGGCTGGATCTGTTACCTCTGTTACTTCAGCAGTTGCTCCTGTAGTGTTATCGTTATCTAAAACATCGATATTTACTGGAGTATCTTCATCACCACTTGCAACATCATCATTAATTATTGGTGTAATTAAAAAACCACTAGATTCTAATGTGATACATGCATTATTATCATGAGTGATAACCACAAAAAATTCTGTTCCTCCAAGACCCGAAACATCACCTATAGCAAGTGTTGCAGTAGTAAAGTCTGTATAATTTGTATCTGTACCATCAATGAGTGTTCCGCCCGCATTGGGGTCTCCAATATACCATTGGTAATTCACTCCACCATTTGCATTTCCAGGTGTCCCATAATCAGGCGTGCCTGTGGTATATCCTGTTGCGTCATCTCCTCTAGCGACAACACTAAATGTAGTCCCGCCTGTCATTACTGATTGATCAGAAACCTCTGTTGTCACTACTACCTGCGTAGCTTGAGTGACATCGGCTGTTGTAGTTTGCTGTTGAGAAGCACCACCTGCATCTTCAGGAATTCCATTTGCGTCTACCTGTCCTTCGTCATTATCTGCAAGGTTGTTTGAACTTGTAAGATCTGATTGCTGAAATGTTCCATTCGCTTCTACAGCATCAGGACATCCATCATTATCACTATCTGTGTCTAAATAATCTGGATCATCAGCACCGTCAGTGTTTAATAGCAAACAATACTTTAGATCAAATAAGCCTAAGGTCACATTTCCAGCATTATCAGAACCATCTGGCTCATCTTTTGCTGCTCTTATGGTTACGAATGTTACAGGTCCAGAAGTTATTACTCTCACCGCATTTGCAGGTGCATTACCTGTTCCATCTGTACTTACTACAGAATTTCCAAGAATAAAAGAGTCGGCATCATCTAGTGCATCAATGTTTTCTATTCGTAATGCTCCATCTGAGGCAAAGTCTGAACGGTCTCCATTATCTAAACCTCCCCAAGAAAACTCAAGATTATAGACAGGTTCACTAAATGTTAATGTATATAGCGCTGTTCTTCCAGTATCAAAATCTGAATCATCCAATCGTGATTGTAGCACTGTTCCTCCTGAAGCATCCTCAATTCCTCCATCCGTAGGCCAATTAGGTCCTACGCCTGCATTGACATCTGCATCTATTGTATTTTCTAACTCCCCAGTAAATGTTGCTGTTACCGCTGGAAGCGGCCCTGCTCCGTCAGGATCAAAGGTATACAAATTACCTTGTGATATTATCTCAGTATTATTTATAGTAAATGTCTGACCCAGAGCCACAGGATCTGGAGAGCAGTTTAGTTCGTCTGTATCTAAAATACCATCGTTATCATCATCTTGGTCTACATAGTCAAACACACCATCTCCGTCAGAATCTTCAACCACCGTAATTTCTAAAAGAGCTGTATTTGAAGAGGTGCCTAAATCGTCTTCAACCCTGAAATTTATATTTGCAGAACCCGTATAACCATTTGCTGGCGTATATGTTACGTTTCCAGAAGCATCTACTACATACGTTCCAATTCCAGGAACAACCAGTGGACTTCCTACTGTTCCTATATTTGTAGGATCATTTGGGTCTATTAAGGTAACACTTGATACATCTAAATTTCCATCAGGATCTGAAGATCCTGTAAGCACATTAATAGGTGTGTTCCCTGTTGAGTTTATTTCAACAATATTTCCAAAATTATCTACAACTACAGGTGGAGCATTAGTATTAACCACTGTTGGATTCCCGAAAACAACCTCTCCTAAAAAACCGATTGAAATTTGTCTTGTAGTAACTGGATCATTATTTACTCTCCCTAATGTAAAGTTTATACTACTTGTATTTACATAATTTAATTTTACAACAGATCTTGTATTTGCAGCGTCTACTCCTGCATCTGTAATATTTGCACTATCAAATCTGATTGTCTGGGCTCCTGGAGTTCCAGCTGTTATAATGGTACCTGGAGGCGTCGCTCCTTCCAACTCATAACTAGCAGGTACTGTAACGATTGCAAACTCTCCTGCATCCATATCAATAATCTCCATACTGTATGAATCTAAAGGAATAGGAATCGCATCTGCAAGATTAGGTTCCGAAGAATCTGCTACAATAAATTGCATATTCCAAGTTACTGCTTCATCTGCTGTATCGTAAGTTATAGAAGGTTCAAATCTATTTACTATAGCTGTTGTTCCATCTACTGTATTTACTGTAGGTGTTCCTGTAAAACTAACTAAAGTCACTAATGCGTCTACGTCAAGAATTCCTCCATTTACCGTTAAAGAAACATCAGAAAATCTATACACAGATCCTGGCTGATTAAGTGTTCCCGAAACTAATACTTGGTTATTAGGGAAAATCGGAGTCTCTTGTGCAAAAAGGCTATTATTTGATGCAAACAGTATAGCAATAAAAAGCGCACTATACTTAAATAGTGTGTGTATGCTTTTTAAGATGATTGAGAATCGAGTATTGATTTTCATACGCTTCTTCTTTTTACGCTTGAGTACATCAAGCATATATTATTTTGATGGTGAGTTGGTCTATTTATATATGTACGAAAAAAAACTTCTAATGGTTTTTTAAGTACATTGATTTTGATTTTTTGAACAAAAATAGTGGTATCGCACTGATTTATAGTGACAAAGAGGTTGCAAAAAGAGTAGAAAGGCATTATGCACCAACATAAAAAATGCATCATCATATATGATGTGCATTTTAAGTCTTCAACAATAGTTAACATTAAGACAAAGGTTGTCTTATTTGTTGCGGAGATTGTAGGTTTGATCATTGGTATATTAAAAAAATTATGATTCTTTTATACAGTTTAGGGACTAAACAAAAGAATAAAATAATTTTACAGCTAAGATAAAACTTAGCGATTTAACTATTCTTTAAGATATAACATTTTCTTTAAAAATCGATGAAACGTATTAAATCATCGACAAGATACACAATTTTATTCACATAATTATTAACAATAACATTTTTTTTACGGTATTTCCGTAGCGGCTATGGATTTAGCTTTAAATATCAGGGAATTAGTACAAAAATGAAAAATACTAGTAAAAAGAGAAAAGCATATGTAAAATTTACTAGTAAAAAGTAGTTGAATACTTTTTAGAAAGAGATCTAGAAATTTGACAAAATTTAAAATTAGGCTGTTTCACGCATTGTTAAAATCAAAATAATAAATGGTAAATAAAATTCTTAAAACGTGCTTAAAACGTTTTAAAAAAAGCTACAACAACGAGCACTATAACAAAAAATGATAGTGCTTGTTGTTTAAAATAATTTTTAGCTATTACACGCTTTCGCGAAAGCGTAGGGAGTTTTATTTGAATAAATTCCAGATATCGTTTCCAAAAATGACAAGCATTAACCCCATCACAATAATGAACCCTATAATCTGACCACGTTCTAATGTTTTTTCTGAAGGTTTTTTCCCAGAAATCATTTCGTATAGTAAAAACATAACGTGTCCACCATCCAATGCAGGAATTGGTAGGATATTCACAAAGGCTAACCACACAGAAAACATGGCTGTAAATGACCAGAATTTTACCCAATCCCAAGTAGGAGACATCATTTCTACAATTCCTATAGGTCCTTTTACTTGTTTATATCCTTGTACCTCCTTATTGAAGATCAATTTAAACTGTCTCACTTGTTTGGTCAATGAGCTTATTGTACGATTCCAACCTTCGGGTATGGAAGCAAGTATTCCGTATTCATCTTTGACGAGTAATTCTTTAGTATCTGTAATGACTCCTACAGGCTGACCTTCTTTTATGAAAAACGTTTTTGTAAATGGTGACCCATTTCTTTCTAGCGTGATTGTTAAATTTTCATCTTTCGCATCAGCCAGCAAGTCTTCAAATTGTCCCCAATAGGTGACAGAATTCCCATTTATACCTACAATTCTATCGCCAATTTCTATTCCATGTTCAGTAGCTAGTGAATTAGGCGCTACTACTCCTATAACATTACTAGCTCTAGGTGAAAGGAAAGCTCCTTTTTTACTTTCTAATATGATCTTTTTTCCTTGGTCACTTATAGGAAAAGGAACCTCTTTTCCATCTCTGAGCACTACTGCATTATCTCCCAATAAAATATCAAATAAGATCCCATCTCCAAATTTCTGGACTTTCTTATCATCTATAGATAAAATTTGATCTCCGTTTTGAAAACCTAAAGCCTCTCCTTCTTCGGTAACTTCTATTCCATATTTGAGTCTGTCTGCAGGGATATACACATCCCCATTAACCACCAATAACGTACTAAAGATCACCCATGCCAATAAGACATTTACGGTCACCCCTCCTACCATCACAATAAGGCGTTGCCAAGCTGGCTTTGATCTAAATTCCCAAGGTTGCGCAGGTTGAGCCATTTGCTCTTTATCCATACTTTCATCAATCATTCCTGCTATTTTTACATAGCCTCCTAATGGCAACCAACCCACACCGTAGACCGTATCGCCTATTTTCTTTTTGAATAGTGCAAACTTTACGTCAAAAAACAAGAAAAACTTTTCGACTTTAATCCCAAACCAACGAGCTGGTAAGAAATGACCAAACTCATGTAAGATTACTAAAATAGAAATGGCAAGGACAAATTGTGATATCTGTATAAATAGCTCCATGGCTGTTGTGGTGTGTCAAAATTTAAAACGCACAAAAGTAACCTTTTCGCACGGTTTAAGAAAGCAATTAGACCATTGTAGGTTTCTTTTCACTTTTTTTTAAGGGAAAAAAGAAGATCAACTCAATTTCCCGTTGTAATTTTGTAAAAACTACGTGTATGCTCCGCTTTTTTGAACGCTATAAAGTCTTTGCTATTGTGATGACCGTTTTATCTATCATCATCATCACTATCATTTATAATCTTCTCAAAGTTCCAAAAAAGCTACCTATCTATCAACCCGAAATGGTAGACAGTACGCTTGTGGATAGCACTATTCAATATGTAAAAAAATACCATAAAATCGCTCCCTTTCAACTCATTAATCAAAACGGAGATACGATTACACAAGAAGATTATAAAAATAAAATTTATGTGGCTGACTTCTTTTTTACCACCTGTCAGACGATTTGTCCTATCATGACAGATCACATGGTACAGATTCAAAAAGAACTTAAAGAAGATAGCGACGTCTTATTATTATCGCATTCTGTTATTCCAGAATATGACACTCCTAAAATTTTAAAGGAGTATGCTATAAAAAAAGGAGTAGATGATACGCGATGGAATCTTGTTACAGGTTCTAGAAAAGAAATTTATACGCTTGCGCGAAAAAGCTATCTGGCGGTAAAAAATATTCCTGGAGAAGAAGATGCCATGGTGCATACAGAAAACTTTATGCTCATTGATAAAAAAAGCCAGATAAGAGGCTATTATGATGGCACTGATCCTAAAGAAATAGAACGTCTTTTGGAAGAAATTGAAATTTTAAAACTCGAATACGAAGACTAAGTAAGTTTAATTTAGTAAATACCTTATGAATCTCTAAAGAGATAGCCCTTTTATTTTAACGAAAAAATCTCTTTTTCCTTTACTTAAAATGGTGTATTTTTGTCTTGTTTAAATTTAATCTAAATAAACATTGAAGAAAACAGTGGCTCATTTACAGAGAGGAGAAAAAGCTATCATTAAAGATATAGCTATAGATAAAGTCCCTCTTAAGCTATTAGAAATGGGCTGTCTTCCTGGCAACGAAGTACAACTTTTGCAACTTGCCCCCTTTTCAGATCCGATGTATATTAATGTAAATGGAAGTTATCTCGCTATACGAAAAGAGACTGCATTACATATTTTAATAGAAACGCCATCTTAGTCTTATGGCAAAGCAACTCAATGTAGCACTTATAGGAAATCCTAATACAGGAAAGACTTCGGTATTTAATCATCTTACTGGGCTTAACCAACAAGTAGGGAATTATCCAGGGATTACCGTTGAAAAAAAAGAAGGAATCTGTAAATTAGACAGAGGTGTGAAAGCACATATCTTAGATCTTCCAGGTACGTATAGTCTCAACGCTTCTTCTCTAGATGAAAATGTTGTTATTGAATTATTACTCAATAAAAACGATAAAGATTTCCCAGATGTTGCTGTTGTGATCTCTGATGTAGAGAATTTAAAACGAAACTTACTTCTTTTTACACAAATAAAAGATTTGGGTATTCCTACGATTCTGGCTATCAATATGGCAGATCGGATGAAACGTAAAGCTATTAGTTTAGATATTCCAAAAATGGAAGCTCTCCTGAACACAAAAATTGCTTTAATAAGTAGTCGTAAAAAACAAGGAATTGATTATCTCAAACAACTCATTACCGATCATAAAAATATTTCTACAAAGCCTTGTGTAAATGCGTCTGTGATTGCACCAGAATATTTTGACAGATTACGCAAAGCATTTCCTAATCAGGACTTATACAAGTTATGGTTAGTGATTACTCAAGATGTTAATTTTGGAAAAGTAGAACGTAAAGAGATGAATACCATTGCTTCCTTTAAAACAGAATCTGTGAGTAATCTTAAACGCTTACAGCAAAAGGAAACGATTATACGCTATAAATTTATTAATGAGGTTCTAAAAGAAACGCTTACGATAGATATTGCAAACGCTAAAGATTTGCGCACACGCCTAGATCGCACACTTACTCATAAAGTCTGGGGATATGTGATTTTCTTTGCTGTACTGATGTTTATTTTTCAGGTGATTTATAATTGGTCACAATACCCAATGGACTTTATAGATGCTAGTTTTGCGTCGTTAAGTGAATGGGTAAAAAATACACTTCCTGCCGGAGCACTTACTAACCTACTCGCCGAAGGAATTATAGCAGGACTAGGCGGGATTGCTATTTTTATACCACAAATCGCCTTCTTGTTTTTATTTATTTCCATTCTGGAAGAAAGTGGTTATATGAGTCGGGTGGTCTTTTTGATGGACAGGATTATGCGTCGTTTCGGACTTAGCGGAAAAAGTGTAGTCCCTTTGGTATCTGGAACTGCCTGTGCGATTCCCGCCATCATGGCGACACGTAATATAGAGAGTTGGAAGGAACGACTTATTACCATACTTGTTACTCCATTTACCACTTGCTCTGCACGATTGCCTGTGTATCTTATTATTATTTCGCTGGTTATTCCTGATGAGAAATTTTTATTTTTTAATTTACAAGGACTCACCCTTATGCTTCTCTATCTTATAGGATTTGGAACTGCCATAGGTTCAGCTTGGATCCTTAATAAGGTATTAAAAATAAAAAGCAAGTCCTTTTTTGTGATAGAAATGCCCAACTACAAGCTTCCGTTATTAAAAAATGTTGCAATTAATGTTTTAGAAAAAACAAAGTCATTTGTCGTTGATGCTGGTAAAATCATACTCGCTATTTCCATTGTGTTGTGGGTACTTGCCTCTTATGGTCCTACCAAAGAATTTTCAAATGCAGAAGCTATTGTAACGGCGCGTATGGATGAGGGCGCTTTCGCGAAAGCGGACTTAGAAAAACAAATTGCTTCCTTCCGATTAGAAAAAAGTTATATAGGACATCTTGGAAAGTTTATAGAACCCGCCGTAGAACCCTTAGGATATGACTGGAAAATAGGGATTGCATTGATTACCTCTTTTGCTGCTAGAGAGGTTTTTGTGGGGACACTTGCTACTATATACAGTGTAGGAAATGATGAGGAAGAAACTATTAAAATACGCATGGCAAACGAGACAAATGAGGTTACAGGGAAGCCTTTATTTAATTTTGCAAGCGGTATTTCGCTCTTATTATTCTATGCCTTTGCCATGCAGTGTATGAGCACCTTGGCTATTGTAAAACGAGAGACCAATACTTGGAAGTGGCCTATACTGCAATTGGGAGTTATGAGTGGTTTTGCGTATCTTGTTGCTTTAATAGCGTATCAAATCCTTAAGTAAAGAAAGATATTTAGCTACGACTGACTAGTGGAGCGTATTTATTAAATTATAGTATATGGATCAATTTCAAAACATACTTGTCTTTTCTATCTTTTTGATAGCTGTGGGATATTTGATCACAAAATTTGTATGGACACCTTCGTTCTTAAAAAGAAAGTCTAAAGATGGTTGTGGGGATGGCAATTGTGGTTGTCACTAGATGGGACTTCTCTTTGTTCTTATAGGGTATATACTTGACTTTAAAAACGACAAAGAAAACTTTCTAAAAGAGTTTGCTGTAGGATGTGCTTATTTTGGCGGGAATTTTATACTAGCACTTATTCTTAAGTTTCTATTTGGAATTCCTTTTCTCTACTGTATTTTTGGATTTGCCATAGAAATTGTACTTCTGTTTTCTATTAAAGCCTACGTGCAAAGCAAAGGTTCATAAAATCTACCCTCTTATTTCTAAATAATATACGCGATCGGATATTGCCATACTTGTGTTAGGGTATGGAGAAAGTCGAACTGCTTTTATAACAGAAGTTTTTGAGGTGTATAAAACAACATCTTTTCCTAAAGCGTCAAAAATAAATTCTTTCTCTATAGGTGCTTTCCCTTTTTCTTTGATACGTACTTTGATTTTTGCTTGCCCAGCCCATACACAGTCTACATCTTTAGGACATCTAGAATCTTCAAGTACTTCAAGAAAGGTAACTTCGACTGTATTTATTTTTTGATGCATTCCTATTCCTAATTTAAATACTAAAGCATCCGCTGAAGTTGTAGGGGAAGTATTTTGTGCTTTCGCGAAAGCGCAAAAACAAATAATAGCTAAAAAAATATGCAAAGATTTCATAAAGTTGTTTATAGTATATATGACAAAAAGGATACCAAATTATAGTATTAGCCTCTAAAGAGAAAGAAATCGTCTTTCATATATTCTATTTTATCATCCTTGTTGGTAACAATATACTCTAGTGCTAGGTCTGTAAATTCTTTTCCTTTAGGAGTCAATGTAACGATATTATTTGTGACCGTAATCATATTATTTTTTTGAGCTAAATCTACTACCGTTTGAGAACGTACTTTTTGCCAGTTGATGTGTTCATTCAAGTGATTGATGTGTCGCTCACTCTTTTCTGTATGATTGTTAAGGTGTAATAAAAAGGTGAGTAAGGACACTTCGGTACGTTGTTGACGCTGTCTGTACATCACTGCAATTAATCCTTTACGAGGCGCGAAGAGATAAACCATTAAAAACACGATACCGAGTACCGTTGTCATAGATCCAGAAATAGAGGCGTCTAATAGGTGTGCAACCCAATATCCTGCTATGGCAGAACTCACTCCAAACACTACGGATAATACTAACATCTTCTTTAAATCTGATGTCAATAAATATGCTGTCGCTGCTGGAGCAATCATCAATGCCACGACAAGTACAGCGCCTACCGCATCAAAAGCACCTACAACAGTTACTGATGATATGGACATTAACCCATAGTGTAAAACAACAGGTGAAAATCCTAATGCAGATGAAAGTCCTGCATCAAACGTACTTACTTTTAATTCTTTAAAAAAGGCGATTAATAATCCTATAGTAATCGTGAGAATCCCACCCATGACCCATAAGGATTTTGGTCCTACGTCTATCTCTGCTATTAAAAGACGATCAAAAGGAGCAAAGGCTAGTTCTCCTAATAAAACTGCATCTACATCTAGGTGGATATCATTGGCATTTTTAGCAATTAAAATAACACCGATACTAAATAAGGCTGGAAATACCAATCCGATGGCAGTATCTTCTTTGACCAATCCTGTTTTTTGGATCCCTTCTACCAAAACCACTGTAATGACTCCAGTAATGGCAGCCAATAAAATAAGCCAAGGGGAATTTAAATCTTCTGTTAGAAAAAATCCTATCACAATCCCTGGCAATATAGAATGGCTGATGGCATCACTAATTAATGCCATTTTACGAAGTACCAAAAATACGCCTGGTATCGCACATGCCATGGCAACTACTGCTGCAATTAGTTGTATTTCTATTTGTGGTGTTGACATTATTGTTTGTATAAATTTTCGGCGGCGTTATACCCATCTTGTGTAAGTGACCATTCTTGGCCTTGTACTTTTACCCAGTTTTTTTCTTCCATTTCTTTAAGTGATGTTTTGGCAAATCCTTGGAAGTTGTTTAGTATTTTGATGGCATGCGGATGTGATATATCTTCATGGGTTTTTGCAATATCAAACATAAATTGTAATGTTTTCTGAAGTTTTAAATCTCTTCTGTTTTGCCAAAACCGAACTTGCTTAAAGAGTACTCCTCTTCCTGGAGAAAATATAAATGAAAACAGCACAAACACCGAAGCCACCAAGACAATAACTGGTCCTGTTGAGAGGTTGTTTTGACTCGCACTAATGGCGGTTCCCAATACGCCTGAAAATGCTCCAAAAACAGCAGCAAGAAGAATCATCACGCTGAGTCTATTTGTCCACTGTCTTGCGGCGGCGGCTGGCGCTAATAGCATCGCACTCATTAAGACCACACCCACGGTTTGAAGTCCTAAGACAATCGCGAGTACAATAAAAAAAGTAATAAGTATGTCTATAAATCGGGTGTTAAATCCTAAGGTTTTTGTGTAATCTGCATCAAAAAGTAAGATTTTAAACTCTTTCCAAAAAAGCAATAATACAACCAAGCAAATTCCTGTTACAATTGCCATCAAGGTAACATCTTTCTCTACTAAGGTTGCTGCTTGTCCAAACAAATATTTGTCTAATCCTGCTTGATTTGCATTGGGTTGTTTTTGAATAAATGTGAGTAATAACATTCCAAATCCAAAAAACAATGATAATACCAATCCTAAAGCGGTATCACTTTTAAGATGTGTTTTGGTGATGATCCCTCGTATCCAAAAAGTTCCTATGAGTCCGCTTACGAGGGCTCCTAATAAAAGTAAATTGGTATCCTTTGTTCCCGTAATCATAAACGCGAGTGCAATACCGGGTAATGCTGCATGAGAAATCGCATCTCCTAAAAGGCTTTGCTTACGGAGTACCGCAAAGCTTCCTAACATCCCACAAATTGCCCCAAGAATAGCGGTGCCTAACGTAATGGTACGTAGGGTATAATCTGAAAATACTAAACTAAAATATTCTTTGAGGTCCATTGTTTTTTTAGCTGTTGGCTGTTAGTCTTTAGCTGTTAGCTATTTGTTTTTATAAATTTTTTAATTCCCTGAATCATTTTTGCTAATTCTTGAAGGTCTGCACGTGATACATCATCTTGCTCTTTGGTAATGTATGATTGCCTTTTAGCAACAGTTGAACAAACGACACATTCTTTTAAAGAATTTAATGCAATATTTAAATATCGATTAAATTGTGCATCTGAACTTCCTTGACCTTCTCCTATAATTTAATGATATAGACAGAGCTGCTCTTTTATATTGAGAGCTAAGACCATATAATTCTTCTTTGGGAAAATCTTTTACCAAAAGATATACTTGATCCACAAAGTCTAGTGATTTTTGGTATACACTAAGTTTTTCAAAATTAAAAGTTACTTCATCTGCCATATTTTAATACTGTTTTTTTAGCTAAGTGCTAAAAGCTAATAGCTTTAAAACTATTTATTCACCGCCACTTTATAGTTAATCCCATACGTCTTTGTTAAATTATCATCATTAAAAATATCTTTAACAGGACCTGTTGCTATTTTCTTAACATTTAAAAAAGTGACCCAATCAAAATACTCAGGGACGGTTTGTAAATCGTGATGCACTACGATAACGGTTTTACCCGCTTTACGGAGTTCTTTTAATATATTGATAATAGCAATTTCTGTGGTAGCATCTACTCCTTGGAAAGGTTCGTCCATAAAATAGATCGCGGCATCTTGCACTAAGGCTCTCGCCAGAAAGACACGCTGTTGCTGCCCACCACTCAACTGACTTATTTGTCTGTTTTTAAAAGGAAGCATTCCTACTTTCTCTAAGGCTTCTAGTGATGCTTTTTTTTCTTTTTGTCCAGGACGTTTTATCCATCCTAATTTCCCATACGTTCCCATCATCACAACATCTAGCGCTGTGGTAGGAAAATCCCAATCTACACTTCCTTTTTGAGGTACATAGGCCACGAGTTTGCGTTGTTTTTCATAAGGTTTATCATAAATGGTCACACTTCCCGCAATAGGTTCTATAATTCCTAATATGGCTTTAATCAATGTGGATTTCCCTGCGCCATTAGGTCCTACAATAGCCATCAAGACGCTTTCAGGAATTGTTAAATCAATATCCCACAACACAGGTTTGTAATTATAAGCAACTGTTAGGTCATCTACGCGAACTGCTATTTTCCTATCTTCCATACTCCTTTTATTTAAGCGAGTTTACGATCGTATTTACATTATACCTAAACATACCTATATACGTTCCCTCTTCAGTTCCTGCATCTCCTAAAGCATCACTATATAACGAGCCACCTATCACCACTTCGTGATCTTTTGCTTTTACAGCGGCTTGTAATGCTTCTATGGTTCGTCTTGGTACGGAGCTTTCTACAAAAATGGCTTTTACATCATTATCAATAATAAATTGAGAGAGTCGCTGTACATCTTGTACTCCTGCTTCTGTTGCCGTTGATAATCCTTGTAAACCAACTACGTTAAAATCATAGCTTTTTCCAAAGTAATTAAACGCATCATGCGCCGTTACCAAAATTCGTTTTTCCTTAGGTAGGGTTTCAATGATGGCTTTTACTTCCGTATCCAGTGACGTGAGTTGGGCAAGATAGGCGTTACCATTTGCTTTAAATTGTTCTGCTTGTTGGGGTAGCTTTCGCGAAAGCGTACTCACAACAACTCCTACAAACTCTTTAAAATACTGGATATTGAACCATACATGCGGATCGTAATTTGATGCAAAATAATCAGAACCAATGAGTGTTGATTTGTCCAATTGTTCTCCTAAAGCTACTTGAGTTTTTGTAGCAGATCCCATCTTTTCAAATACCTCGACGAGCTTTCCTTCCAGATGTAACCCGTTATAAAAAATAATATCTGCATTAGAAAGTTTTGTGACATCACCTGCACTCGCTTTGTATAGATGCGGGTCTACCCCTGCCCCCATAAGCCCTTGTATATCTATCAAATCACCTCCTACGTTTTTGACAAGATCAGTGATCATAGAAGTGGTCGTGACGACTTGTAATCTTTTATTTTTGGAAGCTGTTTCGTTTTTACAACTTATCACGCTTAAAGCGAAAAGAAATATGAGAATCTGTTTTATGTTCATAAATTTATTTTTTGTCTATTCTGAAACTCACACCCGCACTGAGCAAAAAGTCTTGTCCTTCTGTAATACTTTGTCCTATAGTGGCATCTAGCTGAATAAGTGGTGCAATGGCATACGTGAGACCTGCATCCCAAAAATGATTAGCACTACTATCTTCTGGCAAATCCCCATAGAGCTCTACATAAGCACCTAATTTATCTGTAATTGAATATCCGTAAGAGAGGGTGTAGATATACGCAAACTCAGCAGACTCACCACCTAATTGCCCTCCTAGATTATAAGCAATTCCGGAACGTTCACTCAAGGTATGGTTAAACGCAAATCTAAAATCGGCTGCTGTAAATGCAGGTTTGAAGTCAGCACTTGCTGTAAAAGGAAGAAAAATATGTCCTATCAACCCCATTTCTGGAAACCATCCCTTTTCTTGTGCAATAGCGATTTTTGCTCCAAATAATAAGGGTGACAGTCCACTCTGTACATTATCTAACTTATTACCATTTACCGAGCGTTGAACTTCTTCAAAATTCCACCCTACTCTCAACTCTAAATTTTTAAGAATCCCATAGCGTAATAGGGCTGTATTATATCCAAAAACTTCTTCTTTCACTCCGTTCTCTTCAAAGGAAGTTGTAAACGCTCCTGTCTCAACTTGTAAACTACCTACAGGAACAACCGTAGGTGATTCAGTAGCATCTGGGCGATCTGTTACAAGATCAGGTATAGAAGTTGTTTGTGTCTCTTGAGCGGTTACCTTAAAACTTAGCCCTAAAAGGCAGATTATGATGATTGACTTTTTCAAATTATTGATTTTTATGTAAAACTTGGATATATAAATTTTCAGCAATTTTTTTTGAAATAAAAAATTGTTCTTCTTTAACTTGAATAATCATAGAGCCGTCAAAAAATTCTATTCCTAGCACTTTTATTTTTGACCCAATGGCAATTTTACGCTTATCTAGATACTGCAAAAATTCTCCACTAGTCTCTCGAACGCCCACCAGAATTCCTTGCTGGTTTTTACTCATATCTGAAAGTACTTTCTTTTCTGTTTTCTTAATGTTTCCGTCTTTATCGGGTATAGGATCTCCGTGCGGGTCGTAGTCTGGGTGGTCTAAAAATTTGTCGAGACGTGTAATTAATTCTTCAGACTGAATATGCTCTAACTGCTCTGCAATCTCATGAACTTCATCCCATTGAAAGTTGAGTTTTTCTACTAAAAAAACTTCCCAAAGCCTATGTTTACGCACTACGGCGACGGCGACGGCGACACCTTCTTTTGTAAGTGAGGTTCCTTTATATCTACGATAGGCAACGAGCTCTTTATCTGCGAGACGTTGTATCATATCTGTGGCAGATGATGCTTTGGTGTTCATCATTTGGGCAATGGCATTGGTGGCAATAGCTCCTTTTTGTTCCTGCTCTAAATGAAAGATACATTTAAGATAATTTTCTTCTGCTCTCGTATACATACGGCAAAAGTAAATTAATTATGTTGGGTTATAAAAAACTTATTTTAGTTGAGACTAAAAATAGAATTATTACGGAACTAATTCCTTTGCTTTTTCATACACCCAATCTCCTTCCCAGCCTCTATAAAGTAAATAATCGGCTAGTTTTTTTCTTTTCTTGTATTTGTCTTTTTCTTTGGAAAGTTGCTGTATACGCTTTCGCGAAAGCGTATTAAACGTGCTTATATACTCTTCTTCAGAGATTTCTAACAGCGCTGTTTTAATATTATAAGCAGAAATCTGTCGCTGTTTTAATTCTCTTACAATGCGTTGTTTTCCCCAAGATTTATGATTGAACTTTCCACGCACATAGGCTTTTGCAAAGCGTTCTTCGTTTAAAAAATTATGTTCGATCAGATGTCCTATCACGATATCTATCGCATCGGGTATCATACGCATTTCTAAGAGCTTTTTGCGTACTTCTTGATGACAACGGTCTTGGTAGACACAATAACGCTCTAGGGCACGTTTTGCCTCTTCTATGGTGTATGTTTTTATGGGTTTTAACACGGGATAAAGTTACTATTTACTTTCCTATTACAGCTTCATTTTTAAGCACAAAAAAACCCCGTTCCTTTTCAGGAACGGGGTTTTAAATTCTATATTTTAATTTCCTCACCACTTTTATCTGTAAAGCGGTATTCAAGATACGTGTAAGCGTCTCTGGGTATAATTTTTACCCATTTTTTGTGTTCTAAAAACCATTTAGAACGAATAGATGGAAATCCTTTGGTTAGGAAAGCTGCAACAAATGGGTGCGCATGAAGCGTCACTTTACTTTTGCCACTTTTAAGAATTTTGTCAAGTTTACCTTCTAATTTTTGCACCATAACAATAGGTGCTTCTATCTCTCCGTCAGTTCCATTTGGATCTTCTTCTCGGGTTTTGATATTCATTTCTGGTCGTACTCGCTGCCTGGTGATTTGAATTAAACCAAATTTACTAGGCGGTAATATTTTGTGTTTTGCGCGATCATCTTTCATCTCTTCTTTAAGATGATTAAAGAGTTTCCTACGATTGTCTGCATTGTTCATGTCTATAAAATCGACAACAATAATTCCTCCCATATCTCGGAGACTTAACTGTCGTGCCATTTCTGAAGCGGCGATCATATTTACTTCCAGCGCAGTATCTTCTTGATTCTTTGCTTTATTTGATCTGTTACCACTATTTACATCAACAACATGTAGGGCTTCTGTATGTTCTATAACAAGATATGCTCCTTTACTCATTGATACGGTTTTTCCGAAAGATGTTTTAATCTGTCTTTCTATTCCGAATTTTTCAAAAATTGGAGTTGGACTCTTGTATAGTTTTACGATACTCTCTTTTTTAGGAGCGATCTCGCTTACGTAGTCTTTTATTTGATAATAAAGCGTTTCATCATCTACGGTTATTCCCGTAAAGCTATCATTAAAGATATCTCTGAGTATAGAAGATGCTCGGTTCATTTCACCAAGTATCTTACTAGGATGATGTGCGCCTTGAATTTTTTTACTCATGGTAGCCCATTTGTCTACCAAATTTTGTAGGTCTTTGTCTAGTTCGGCGACCATTACTCCTTGTGCAACTGTGCGTACTATCACACCAAATCCTTTAGGACGTATGCTTTGTACTAATCGTTTAAGACGTGCTTTTTCTTCATTGCTTTCTATCTTTTGTGAAATAGAAATTCTATCAGAAAAAGGCACGAGAACAATATATCTACCAGCTATAGAAAGCTCACTGCTTATTCTAGGACCTTTTGTAGAAATAGGTTCTTTGGCGATTTGTACTAATACACTTTGTTTTTGTTTTAAGACATCGGTAATTTTACCGTTTTTGTCTATGTCTTTTTCAAAAGGAAAGTTGTTTAAAGAATAATCTTTTAATTTACCTGTGCTTACACGTTTTATGTAACTTAGAAGTGTAGGAAGTTTTGGACCTAAATCATGATAATGCAAAAAAGCATCTTTTTCATAACCTACATTAACAAATGCAGCATTTAATCCAGAAACTGTTTTTCTAATATTTGCAATATAAATATCACCAACATTAAATTTATTTCCGTCTTCTTCTTTGTGAAGTTCTATAAGTCTTCCATCTTTTAATAAGGCAAAATCAACTGCCGAGGAACTAGATCTAATAACTAATTCTTTATTCACTCTTTAGTAATTTTTATCCATCACGCTATATGCGTAACAAATGGATTATACAATAATTTATCACAGGTGTGCTAACGTATACGTATGTATACAAAATGTAATAAATACGGTGTAACGTAAAGTCCTCAAGGTGTAAGGCTTTTGTGTTACGATGTCAAAGAACTATGAATTATACATAGGTTATCACCATCCAAAAAAGATGAACTTAAGAAAGACAATCACTTTATAGTTTTTATATCATAGCTAATGCCATGCAAAATTAAGTGAAGCCATTTTATGCACACGTATTTAAAAATCTACATAAATAGATTACGAATGGTATATGTATAATTCAAAAGAAAAAGTAGTCTAAGACTACTTTTTCTTTTTGTGACGGTTTGCTCTACGTCTTTTTTTACGTTTGTGCGTTGCTACCTTGTGTCTTTTTCTTTTTTTACCACTTGGCATAAAATGATTCTTTTAATAAGTTATTTAAATTATACTGCAACGTTCGTCTTTACACCTTCTACAAATACTTTTGCAGGTTTGAACGCAGGTATGTTATGCGCTGGAATTTTGATAGTCGTATTCTTAGAAATGTTTCTACCAGTTTTTTCAGCTCTTGTCTTGATAATAAAGCTACCAAATCCTCTTAAATAAACGTTGTCTCCACCTTCTAAAGAGGTTTTAACTTCACTCATAAATGATTCGATAGTTGCTTGTACGTCATTCTTTTCGATACCTAGTTTTTCAGATACCTTTGCTACAATATCAGCTTTTGTCATTTTAATAATTGTTTAGGGGTTAAACTTTTCAAGTTCGCAAATATAAGCATTATAAATTCAAACTTTCAAGCATAATCTTTTAAATTATAAGAAGATAAGTATATAAATTAGCAAAAACCTTTATTTTCAATTGAATATATCTAATAAACTCATATCGTGGTATCTAGAAAACAAGCGTGAAATGCCTTGGAGAAAAACCACAGATCCTTATCGTATTTGGCTATCAGAGATCATTCTTCAACAAACTAGAGTAGCGCAAGGTTTGCCCTATTATTTAAAGTTTACAGAGGCATTTCCCACCGTAAAAGATCTAGCAAATGCTTCTGAAGAAGAAGTTTTGAAATTATGGCAAGGATTAGGCTATTATTCTCGTGGCAGAAATTTACACACAGCTGCAAAGTACATTGTAGAAGATCTTAATGGAGTTTTCCCAAACACGTATAAAGAGTTATTAAAATTAAAAGGTGTTGGTGATTATACAGCTAGTGCCATAGCCAGTATCAGTTTTCAGGAGCCTACTGCTGTGGTAGATGGTAATGTGTACAGAGTGTTGTCTCGCCTTTTTGGTATTGACACTCCTATTAATAGCACACAAGGCATTAAAGAGTTTAAGGAACTTGCTCAAGAACTTATTGACAAAGACCAACCAGCAAACTTTAATCAAGCTATTATGGAATTTGGAGCCATACAATGTAAGCCTCAAAATCCGTATTGTTTACATTGTGTTTTTAATGACTCTTGTGTGGCTTTACAAAAAAATAAAATTGACACACTTCCTGTAAAACTCAAAAAAACAAAAGTTAAAAATCGGTATTTACATTATTTGGTGTTCAGATCTACAGATCATAAAACAATCATACAGCGTCGTACAGGAAAAGGAATTTGGGAAGGGCTGTATCAATTTCCATTAATTGAAGGGGAGTTTGACGGTGTACGCTTTCGCGAAAGCGAACCCTTTCTAAAAGAAACAGCTTCTTACACGATAAAAAATGCGTCTCAATATAATGAAACGCCTATTGTGCATAAATTATCTCATCAACATTTGCATACTATATTTTGGATTATCGATGTAGAACAACTTCAAGAAGATGCGATTGAAATTACAACCCTGAGATCCTATCCAGTTCCTGTGCTTATTTCTAATTTTATAGAAGAAATAGGTTTAATCTAGGATCGTTTTAATCTGTTTTCTGTATGCTGATGGGTTTTGACCTGTAAATGCTTTAAACCTTTTATTAAAATGTGAGAAATTATTAAATCCACTTTCAAAACATACTTCTGTGATACTAATGGCATGTTCTGAGAGCAACTTAGATGCGTGTACCAAACGATATTCATTTACAAACTGAGTAAATGTTTTATTGGTAATCTTTTTAAAATAACGGCAAAAAGAAGGAACGGTCATGTGCGTTAATGCTGCTATTTCTTCTAAGGTAATCTCTTCTTTAAAATGAGTCTTTACATGATTAAAGACTAAATTGATACGGTCATTATCCTGTACATTGGATAATAAGGCAAAGCCATCTGCATTTAAAATTCTAAACTCTTTTGTAATCGCAAGCCTATTAAGGATACTCAAGTAAGAAACTAATCGCTCAAAATCGGTTTCATGTTCCATTTCTTCCATGAGAGCCCCTACCTCTGTCTTGGTGTCTCCAGAAAACACGATACCTCGTTTTGAAACTTGTAAAAGCTTTTTAATAGGAGCCATTTCCGGAATATCAAAAAAGTCATCTCCAAGAAAGTTAGCTTTCATTTGTATCACAGTTTCAAACTTGTTGTTTGTTTGATGGTCTGTAAAACCACAATGTGGGAGATTACTCCCTACTAGTATTAATGTTCCCCAAGTATAATAAGAAAGATTACTCCCTACTAACCGCCTGCCCGTTCCCCCATTCACATAGACAAGTTCTAACTCAGGGTGGTAATGCCATACCGTATTATCATTTCTATTTTCCTTGTCAAATTTTTGATAGGTAAACGAATTGCCAAAATTGGGAGTGATAGTTTCTAATGTAGGTTTTTGTAAAAGCATGTCGGGGGTTTTTCTGGTTAAAGTTAAAAACGCTTCTGGTTATAAATCGTTAGAAATTTACCGTAAATCTATGCTAAATTAACATAAATGATATTCAGGTGTAATATTGAAGTTAATTTAGAACATTAATCTGAACATATTGTAATAGCAACTAACGTATTCTGAGTGTATGTTTGTATCATAATTATTTAGTTATCAATCTTTAAAATCGAAATAGTATGAAAACCACATTAAAATCAGTATTGCTTCTTGTGCTTTTAACAACAAGTGTGTATGTAAATGCAACAGGATCTGAAACATTTATAGATGAGAAAAAACCAATTACATCAACTATTGATAGTGATATGGTTATCCGTAAGAAAGATGAGAAAGTTTCTATAAATCTTTTAAACTTGGACTTAAATCCCGTAGAAATTATTATTAGAGATGGCTTAGGACGCATCGTTTTTTTTGAAACAATCAATAACGATCAGACCATTCAGAAATCATTTAATTTTACAAAAGCATACAAGGGAAGTTATAGTATTAAAGTAAAAGATGGATCTACTACTTATAATAAAGAGATAGAGATTATCTAAACACCTCTCTCCGCTTTACCGCATTTAACTTGCTTAGTTTTGTAAGATCTCTTTTAGATAATTCTATAAGGGATCTTCCTTTTTGGTTTTAAATGAAGTGAACTTTTATAAAACACTTCTTTGCCATAGAACTAAAAGTCTTTTAATATCTATTCTTATCTTTACGTTTATAGATTACAGCCTAATATTTTCTTATATTTGACACTATGGCAGGAACAGTTAATAAGGTAATTCTAATAGGACATACAGGAGACGAAGTAAAAATGCATTACTTTGAAGGAGGTAATAGTATAGGGCGTTTCCCGCTGGCTACCAATGAAGAATATACCAATCGAACTACTGGAGAACGGGTGAGTAATACGGAGTGGCATAACATCGTTGTTCGAAATAAAGCTGCCGAAATATGTGAAAAGTATCTCAAAAAAGGAGATAAGGTATATATAGAAGGTCGTTTAAAAACGCGCAAATGGACTGATGACAAAGGTATGGAGCGTTACAGTACTGAAATACAATGTATAGATTTTACGTTTCTCACGCCTAAAGGAGAAGGCCAACAACCTAATAACACTTCTACACCGTCAGCACAGCCTACGCAAACACCTCAACCTACACCATCACAGACGAGTTCTGCTGAAGATGTAGATGATCTCCCATTTTAAAACTACGTATAACGAATTTAAAGACGATTGGATCCTGACCCCGAACCCTTATCCTTATTTATAGTATTAGCTTTTAACAGTACTATTCTCATAAGCAGTATCTTACTGATACTACTCCTTGCATGCTCTGCACTCATAAGTGGTGCTGAAGTTGCTTTTTTTTCACTAACACTTACAGACTTAAAAGAGCAGGAAGCAGCAGACCAAGAAAATCCTAGATTAAAAATGGTCGTAAGGTTATTACAAAAACCAAAAAAACTATTAGCGACCATATTAGTAGCAAATAATACAATAAATATTGCGATTGTATTGCTTTTTGCGAGTCTTGGAGAGATTTTATTTAAGGATGTACAAGCTACAATCTTTGGAGCTCCTGTAAAATTTATCATAGAAATCGTTATTGTTACCTTTTTGATTTTACTCTTTGGCGAGATTTTACCTAAAATCTATGCGAGTCGTAATAACAAAAAATTTGCGAGCCTTATGGCATTCCCGCTTAGGTTTTTGGATATTATCTTCACTCCTTTGAGCGGTCCTATGCGGTTTATTACATTACAAATACACAAAAAGCTTGGAGATCAAAAATCAAGTTTCAATATAGATCAGCTTTCTCAAGCGCTTGAGCTGACAACCGACGGAGATACCACCAAAGAAGAGCAAAAAATATTACAAGGTATTGTTGCTTTTGGGAATACAGACACCAAACAAGTGATGCGTCCTCGTATGGATGTATTTGCACTTAACAAAGAAGATGCTTATACTTCTATATTACACCAGATAACCACCAAAGGATATTCTCGTATTCCCGTATATGATGAGAGTGTAGATAGCGTTATTGGTATTTTATATGTAAAAGATTTACTCCCACATCTATCAGATAAAAATTTTGATTGGACATCTTTACTAAGAGAGCCTAATTTTGTTCCTGAAAACAAAAAACTAGATGATTTACTTGCCGAGTTTAAAGAAAAGAAAAATCATCTTGCCATTGTCGTAGATGAATACGGAGGTACTAGTGGTATTATTACCTTAGAAGATATAATTGAAGAAATTGTAGGAGACATTAGTGACGAGTTTGATGATGAAGATATTATTTACACCAAAATGGATGATTACAATTATGTTTTTGATGGAAAAACATCTTTAAAAGATTTTTACCGTATTATACATCTAGGAGATGATAGTGTATTTGAAACTCAAAAAGGAGAGGCTGAAACAATTGCTGGTTTTATCCTAGAGGTATCAGGAGGTTTTCCTAAAAAAAATGAAGTAATAAAATACGACAGATATACGTTTACAGTTGAAGCTATAGACAAAAAGCGCATTAAACAAATTAAATTTACCATTCAGCCTTGACCCTACGTTCTCACTTCTATATACTACTCTGTTGCACACTTTTTATTTCTTGTGGTGATGATGTTTTGCCTAAACCTGAAGCTTTTTTGAGTCTTACGTATCCCAAACCAAACTACGTTACTACCACTACAGATTGTGATTATAGTTTTGAAAAAAATGATATAAGTACTGCCTACTTTAAAGATGATTGTTCTGCTACCATCAATTATCCAGAACTTGATGGCACTTTATTTCTAACCTATAGAAAAGTAGACAATAATATAAATGCTTTATTAAGAGATGCTCAAAAACTCACGTATGAACATGTCATAAAAGCCGATGATATTATTGAAGAGAAGTATATTAATAAAGAGCAAGACGTATACGGGATGTTTTACGATGTACGTGGTAATGCCGCTTCTCAATCTCAATTTTATGTAACCGATAGTACACAACATTTTATCACGGGTTCTATTTATTTTAATGCAAAACCAAACTACGACAGTATTTATCCTGCTGCCGTCTATCTTAAAAACGATATCCGTCATCTTATGGAAACTATTTCTTGGAAGAATAAAGATTAGTACGCTTTCGCGAAAGCATACCCACGAGCAAAATCAAGCTTAAAGACCATAATCATGTTACCCACCGCTTTCTTGACTCACAAGGCATTGCGTCTAATTACCCTGAACAATCAACTTTTAAAGTCATAAACTCGTAAACTTACCAACGAATTGCCCTAACTTTGCGTACCTAAAATTTTGCAATGCAAAACAGTACGTTAAAATGGATTTACCTTGTTGTTTTATCCATTATTTGGGGGAGTTCTTTTATACTTATAAAAAAGGGGCTTGTAGGCCTCGCCCCTATCCAACTCGGTGCTTTACGAATTTTATTTACTGCATTTTTCTTATTACTGATAGGTTGGAAAAGTGTACGTACCATCAAAAAACAAGAATGGAAATGGATTCTTATTTCTGGTATTTTAGGTACTGGACTTCCCGTATTTCTGTTTGCCTACGCTGAAACAGAAATAGATAGTGCTATTGCTGCTATACTCAACTCTAGTGTTCCTTTACTTACCCTTTTATTGGGCTTGGTTCTATTCGGCACTACATTCTTAAAACATCAATTAGTAGGGGTTTTAGTAGGATTAAGTGGCGCTACAGCGCTTATCCTTATAGGAGCAAGTATCAATCCTGATCAGAATTACTGGTATGCTTTACTCGTTGTATGTGCAAGTGTGATGTATGCTCTCAATGTCAATATTATTAAACGCTATATGCAGGATATTTCTGCGATTGCGATTGCTACGGGAAACTTTATTTTTCTAATCCCGCCTGCTGTTATTTTATTGATGTATTCAGATTTTTTTAATACAGTTACATTGAACACTCCTGAAGTACAAGTCTCTATAGGTTACATTGTGATACTCGCCCTTTTTGGAACGGCTATGGCGAAAGTGATGTTTAATAAATTAGTACAAATAAGCAATCCTGTATTTGCCTCATCCGTTACCTACCTAATGCCCATCATCTCCGTCTCATGGGGATTACTAGATGGTGAGAAATTTACAATTTGGCAATTTGTTGCTTCGCTTATTATTATAGGAGGTGTATATCTTGTAAATAAAAGAAGAAAAGCTATATAATTAGAAAGGGGTGGTTGTGTATTTTATTTTGGATATTTTTTTAATTCAAAATAAGAATACACTTTCCGTAAAAACCCACTAGAAAAATTTACGCTTTACAATTTCTTGCTTCACTCATTATTATTGGTGGTGTGTATCTGGTGAATAAAAGAAAAAAAATTACCTAGTTTAAACGGGGTGGTTGTATTTTTTATTTTGAAAATTTTTCAATTCAAAATAAAAAATACTTTCCGTTACACTCTAATAAGAAAAATTTACAATGACACAGTTATTTGCTTCATTAGTCATTATAGGTGATGTGTATCTGGTGAATAAAAGAAGGAAAGCTCTATAATTAAACGGGGGTGGTTGTGTATTTTATTTTGGATATTTTTTGACCCAAAATAAAATACACTTTCCGTAAAAATAACTTGAAAAATTTAGTCTTTTTAATTCCCAAATTTTTGTTTCCCCAACCCAGAAGGGAGCAAAAATTTTAAATATTCTAACTAAAGAATTATGAATCATTAGTGTCTTAGGAGGGGATAAAGAAAGTATATTTATTTACTTAGCTGTCGTGTGACTAACAATCAAGTCTTACGCTTATGTCTAAAGGCGAAGCGGTCTTATGTCTAGGTCAGAGACGACTATCATTTAATTTCAATTTTCTTACCTAAAAATTTAGGCTCTACCCCGAACAATATATCCAAAAACACTTTTGTTCTTGCTAGGTATTCCCGAAGCTGTACTTTGATTCCATAACGACCAGAAACATCGGTTGCATTAAAACCAATAGCTTCTATGCCATTTTTTCCAGCAAGGTAAATCGCACGTTCGTTATGAAATTCTTGAGAGATAATCGTAATTTTTTCTTGTCCAAATATTTCTTTGGCTCGTATCACAGAATCTAGTGTTCTAAATCCCGCATAGTCTAGGAATATTTTATGCTCAGGAATGCCTTTTTCTATAAGCTCATTTTTGAAATCTGTTGGCTCATCATAAGACGAAGTACTATTATCTCCACTTACCAAGACAAAGTCAATTTTACCTGCTTTATATAAGGCTACCGTTGCTTCAATCCTATACTTAAAATATAAATTGATTCGACCATTTTGTAGCATTTTTGAAGTTCCTAATACTAAACCCACCTTGTTTTTTTCAATAGTAGAAACTTTATCATAGGTTTTACCATGTGCAAAGGACTCTATAGCGTAGTTAGAAACTACTACAACACTTAATGATATACCTATGAATACAAAGAGGATTTTTACTTTTTTACGCATAGAACCTACATGACTTTTTCTAAAAATAATCAATTTAAAAACAGTTTCATCAGATCGTACCTTCTTATTATTTACTTTTACTATATGACTTTTTACAAAATTTTAGCTAAACTAAATAAGGCTGTCCTCCCATCGTTTTCTAAAAAAGGACTCGATCTAGCCAAAGCAAAAAAATGGCAACTTGCCCTTATTGGGTATCGTGCTTGGGTGACAAAAAGAGCACTATAGAAAACAAAAAGCGATTGCATACACAACCGCTTTTATAAGATTCTCTTTTTATTTTAAATAATCAACGTCTATCCTAGTGGTGGTTGTCCGTTCATAATTTCTTCACTAGCATACGATTCAAATTTTTTAAAGTTTTCTTTGAATGATTTTGCTAGTTTATGTGCTGTTGTGTAGTATCCTTCGTCATTTTTCCAAGTAGCGCGAGGAGATAACACTTCTGTAGGTACGCCTGGGCATGTACGCGGTTGTGCGACTCCAAATACAGAATGGATATGATAATTCTCTGGAGTCACTTCAGACGGTAACTCTCCGTTCATCGCGGCAGAGATCATCGCTCTTGTGTATTTGAGCTTCATACGAGATCCAACGCCGTAAGGACCTCCGGTCCAACCTGTATTTACCAACCATACATTCACTCCTGCTTCTTGCATTTTCTTGCTTAACATATCTGCGTATTTTGTAGGATGTAAAGGCATAAAAGGAGCTCCAAAACAAGCAGAAAAAGAAGGTTGTGGTTCTGTAACCCCTGCTTCAGTTCCAGCAACTTTGGCAGTATACCCACTTATAAAGTGATAGGCTGCTTGTCCAGGTGTTAATTTTGAGATGGGAGGCAGTACGCCAAAAGCATCTGCCGTTAGGAAGAATATATTCTTAGGATTCTTTGCCAATGATGGCACTTTGATATTATTGATGTGATCAATAGGATAACTTACACGCGTATTTTGAGTAATGGATGTATTTGCAAAATCAACGTTCCCATCCTCATCCATAATGACGTTTTCCAAAATAGCTCCTGGCTTTATCGCATTATAAATATCAGGTTCATTTTCGGCAGAAAGATTAATCACTTTTGCATAACATCCTCCTTCAAAATTGAAGATCGTATTTTCTGCAGTCCAACCATGCTCGTCATCTCCTATCAATTTACGATTAGGATCTGCAGAGAGTGTTGTTTTTCCAGTTCCAGAAAGCCCAAAAAAGATAGCTGTTTCTCCGTTTTCACCTACATTGGCCGAGCAATGCATCGGTAAGGTATTTTTTTCTACAGGAAGGATAAAGTTTAATGCAGAAAAAATCCCTTTTTTGATTTCTCCTGTATATCCTGTCCCACCGATTATAATTGTTTTTTCTGTAAAACTTAATATAGCAAAATTAGATTGACGTGTCCCATCTACTTCTGGATCTGCAAGAAATCCAGGAGCATTGAGAATCGTCCATTCTGGCGTAAAGTTTTCAAGCTCTTTCTCTGTAGGTCTCAAAAACATATTATAGGCAAACATATTTGACCAAGGATACTCGTTAATCACGCGTATATTCAATCTATATTTATCATCTGCACAGGCATAACTATCTCTTACATAAAGTTCTTTGTCAGAAAGATAGTCTGTCACTTTTGTTTTTAATTTCGCGAAAGCGTCAGCCTCAAAAGGAATATTAATAGATCCCCACCATACTAAATCTTTGGTCTTATCATCTTTTACAATAAAGCGATCCAGAGGTGAACGCCCAGTAAATTTACCAGTATTGACCGCAAGTGCTCCGCTAGAAGCTGTTTTTCCCATAGTATTCTTTACAGAAATATCATGCAATTCTTGAGGTTCTAGTTGGTAATGAGCGATTGCATTGTCAATTCCGTAGGGTTTTAACGAAATCGTTTTCGTAACTGAAGTGTAAGAAGCCATAAAAATGGTATTTGTTGTGTTGTTTTTAGAGTACAAAGGTAAAAAATACCTTAGAGTTAGCCCTATTTTTATGTTATTTCTATTTCTTCATTTGGAAGAATTTAACAATAAGGACTCCCCAAGCCGTTATTAGCAAGGCTCCTCCTATAGGGGTTACAAATCCAATCGTTGTAAAATCAAAACCTGTGAGTACGTTTGTCGCAAGACCATAGATGGATCCCGAAAATAATATAACGCCTACGAGAATAAGAATGTGAAGCACTTTTTTTGTTTTTTCGCTTAAAGCGAAAGAAGCCACCAACAGCATCAATAATGCGTGATATATCTGATATTTTACGGCTGTTTCAAAAGTAGCAATAGCATCGGCATCTACCAATTTTTCAAGTCCGTGCGCTCCAAAGGCTCCAATCACTACTCCTAAAAATCCTAAAATACTTCCTGTTATTAAAAGTCGTTTGTTCATAAAATTACTTGTTATATAAGTAAGCAAATAACTACATTCGTACTCCACAAATTTACAACCAAATATGTCTACAAGAACAATTTTAGTAATAGGAGCTGGAAAATCAGCCTCTCAATTAATAAATTATTTACTCGATAAAGCTGCTACAGAAAACTTAGAGATCATTGTGGGTGATATTTCTATAGAAAATGCGCAAAAATTAGTAGGTAATCATCCTAAAGGAAAAGCGATGATACTCGATGTTTTTAACAAAGAGCAACGTGAAAAATCCATTCAAGACGCAACAATTGTGATCTCTATGCTTCCTGCACGGTTTCATATAGAAGTGGCTCGTGATTGTATTACCTATAATAAATCTATGGTCACTGCTTCTTATATCTCTGAAGAAATGGAAGCGCTAGATAAAGCTGCTAAAGAAAAAGGGCTCATTTTTATGAATGAGATAGGTCTTGATCCAGGTATTGACCACATGAGCGCGATGCAAGTCATAGATCGCATACGTGATAAGGGTGGTAAAATGATTCTTTTTGAAAGTTTTACAGGAGGTCTTGTAGCACCAGAAAGTGATACTAATCTATGGAATTACAAGTTCACTTGGAATCCGCGCAACGTCGTACTTGCAGGACAAGGAGGCGCTGCAGAGTTTATTCAAGAAGGTGCTTATAAATATATTCCGTACCAACGCCTTTTCAGACGTACAGAGTTTCTAGAAATAGAAGGCTATGGTCGTTTTGAGGGGTACGCAAACAGAAATTCATTAAAATATAGATCCATATACGGCTTGGACAATATTGCTACGTTGTATCGTGGTACGATTCGTCGAGTAGGATTTTCTAAGGCATGGCATATTTTTGTCATGATGGGTATGACAGATGATAGTTATACACTTCAAGAAACCGAGAATATGAGTTATCGAAGTTTTTTAAATCTATTTCTTCCCTACTCTCCTACAGATTCTGTTGAGTTAAAACTACGTCACTCACTTAAAATAGATCAAGATGATCTCTTATGGGATAAACTTGTTGAACTAGATATTTTTAATCCTGACAAAAAACTAGGAATTAAAAATGCAACTCCTGCAAAATGCTTACAACGTATCTTAGAAGATAAGTGGACTCTTGAACCAGAAGACAAGGACATGATTGTGATGTATCACAAATTTGGTTATGAACTCAATGGAGAACGCAAACAAATAGATGCGACCATGGTAAATATTGGGAACGATCAGGTAGAAACAGCAATGGCTAGAACGGTAGGACTTCCTGTAGCTATGGCAACACTGCGGATTCTAAATGGAGACATTACGACTCCTGGAGTACAACTTCCTATCAGAAAAGAAGTATATGCACCTATTCTTAAAGAGTTAGAAGAATATGGTATTACTTTTAAAGAATACGACGTTCCTTATTTAGGATACAATCCTAATAATGTAGGGGGATAAATCTCATCGAGATCTCAACTCGTTCCTTTATGTTTTAAAAAAAGTTTTAGTACTTTAAGATCCTAAAATTGCTTTTGTATGAAAAGAGTCGTATTCATTTTTATTCTTATTGTTCAGCAAGGTTTTAGTCAGATCGAATTTAGAAATGATGAGTCACTACTTTTTGATCAGCAAACAGTATATGGCACTAGTGTACTAGGTCCTAGCATTTCTTTCTTTGATTTTGATCAGGATGGATGGGATGATATTACAGTGCCAGCATCAGCTACGCGTGATTTTCGGTTTTTTAAAAACGTCGAAGGAACTTTTGAAGAAATAAATTTAGGGATTTCAAGCAATAACATTCAAGCAAGACATGTCATTTGGGTCGATTTTGATAATGATGGAGATTACGACTTTTTTGCTACTAGTGATTTAGGACATCTTTGGTTATATAGAAATGAAGGAGATGCTAGCTTTACAGATATCACAGACACATCAGGACTTCCCAGCGTTACTTTTCCTTACTGGGGGTCTTCTTGGGGAGACTATAATAACGATGGTCATTTAGATGTTTTTATTAGCGTCAGAGATGCAAATCAGGAACAAGGAAATTTGCTTTTTCAAGGGAATGGAGATGGAACTTTTATAAACACAACACTTGAGGCAGGAATAGATACAGCGGGCTATATTACTTTTTGTTCTTCCTTTTTCGATTATGATAACGATGGAGATCAAGATATCTATACCGCAAATGATAAGTGTACTACTCCAAACACCCTTTATAGGAATAATGGAGATGGTACCTTTACAGATGTAAGTATAGAAAGTAACACAAACCTGTATATGAGCGCGATGTCTACCACAGTCGATGATTTTAATAATGATGGTTGGTTAGACATCTATGTCACCAATTTCTACCCTCCTTTTGAAGAAGATGTTACCGTAGGAAATGCCTATTTAATCAATAATGGCGATGGTACTTTTAGCAACATTGCTTTAGATAACGGAACTCGATTTGACAGCATTGGCTGGGGTGCTGTATGCTTAGATGTCATCAATAACACTCACAAAGATCTGTATGTAAGTGCTAGTGTAAATGGTGTTGACGGCAGATTATCATCAGCGCTTTACATAAATGATGGTTTAGGTAATTATACTATTGCCACAAATACGGGTATCGAAAATGACGATTTTATAAGCTACTCAAACGCCATCGGTGATATTCAGAATGATGGGCTACAAGACATCGTGGTCATTAATGCCAATAGTGAACCTATCTCCTTATGGAATAATACAAGCACAACAGACAACAATTGGCTCAAAATAAAACTAGATGGAACCACCAGTAATCGAATGGGAATCGGCTCCAGAATAAAAGTAGGTATTGGAGACAACGTATATTATGGATATACACTTTGTGGAGAAGGCTATATGAATCAGAACAGTAGTGCTGAGTTCTTTGGTTTAGGAGACGCCACGGCTGTTGATTATATTGAAGTTACCTGGTTAAGCGGTATGATTGATCGTTTAGAAAATATAGATTCCAATCAAACCATTACGATCCTAGAAGGATCTAGCCCTCTAAACATCGAAGAGTTTGTCTCTAACGATCTCATGGTGTATCCAAATCCTGCAACAAACACCATTCATTTTACCTATTTAGGAAATGAGCAGCTAGTAGATATCCGTATAATTGATATCCACGGAAAAATAATCAAAACGCAACGTATTCTTAATACAAATCAAGAACACACTATGGATCTTTCAAATCTTGCAGCAGGCGTTTATTTCTTATCTATAAAGGATCGTGACAGAAACATTGTCAAAAAAATTATTTTGCTGTAAAAGACGTTAAAACTCGAGATAAGAATTGAATTCCCACCAAAATCGAGATTCGTTAACAAATTATTTTGAATGCTTCTTTCAGACTGTTTAAAACAGCATTTTGCTAATAAAAAGCGCATATTTATCTCTATAATTTTATTAATTACATTCCAGATTTAGTAGCTTGCAATTCTATATGATTGCAGAAAAAGACACCTTACATACGCTTCTAAAAACCCATTTTGGGTATGATCACTTTCGTGAAAACCAATTGGAGATTATTCAAGATATCATTTCAGGAAAAGATACCTTAGTCATCATGCCAACTGGAGGCGGAAAATCCATGTGTTTTCAGCTTCCTGCATTGGCGTTGCCAGGTACCGCTCTCGTGATATCACCGCTTATTGCATTAATGAAAGATCAAGTAGATGCATTGAAAGCAAACGGTATCAAAGCGGCCTATTATAATAGTACACAATCGCAAGAAGAAATAGAAAAAGTAATTCAGGACCTACAAAAAGACGAACTGGATCTTATTTATGTAGCACCAGAAAGCTTGTCATTACTTGACAATGTTTTACAAGAAGCACATATCAGCTTAATTGCTATAGATGAGGCACATTGTATTTCATCTTGGGGACATGATTTTAGACCTGCCTACACCCAACTAGGCTATCTTAAAAAACGATATCCTTCAACGCCTTTGGTTGCACTAACCGCAACAGCAGACACCTCTACACAAGATGATATTGCTGAGCAACTTTCTATACCAAACGCAAAACGGTATGTTGCCTCTTTTGATAGACCTAACCTATTTCTGGATGTACGACCTGGTCAAAACAGAATAAAACAAATTCTTTCTTTTTTGGATAGACGTCCTTTTGAGAGTGGTATTGTTTATTGTCTGAGCAGAAAAAGCACAGAGCAACTTGCTCAAAAATTACGAGATGCAAATCATCCTGCTACTGCATATCATGCAGGAATTAATTCCGAAGAACGCGCACAAATACAGGAAGACTTCATCAATGACAAAACACCTATCATAGTCGCGACAATAGCCTTTGGGATGGGTATTGACAAGAGCAATGTACGCTGGGTCATCCATTATAATATGCCTAAAAACATAGAAGGCTATTATCAAGAAATTGGTCGCGCAGGCAGAGACGGACTCCCTTCACACACGCTCCTATTTTACAGTTATGCAGATACCATACAGTTGCGTAAGTTTATAGAAAACAGCGCAAATATCGAATACCAAACGGCAAAATTAGACCGGATGCAACAATATGCAGAAGCTTTAAGTTGTCGGCGAAAAGTATTGTTGAATTACTTTGGAGAATTTCTCTTAGAAGACTGTGGGAATTGTGACATCTGTAAAAACACCCCTGAATATTTTGATGGTACTGTCATCGCACAAAAAGTACTTTCAGGGATTGCTCGATTAAAAGAGCAAGAACCTTTAGGAATGGTCATAGATGTCCTTCGAGGTTCTCAGAATGCCGCCGTATATGACAAAGGGTATCAACATATCAAAACCTTCGGCGCTGCTAAAGATATTGCCTGGAAAGATTTACAACAGTATATCATTCAAATAATTAATCAGGGGTTGTTGGAAATACGCTTTCGCGAAAGCGGAAGACTCCTTCTTACCCCACTGGCAAATGATGTCTTATTTAACGGATACAACGTACAATTGGCAAATCTCGTCCAGCCCATTGTTGAAATTCCCAAAGAACGTAAACCTAAAAAACCAAAAGGCACCTTATTTGAAAAACTTCGTGAGTTGCGTAATGAACTTGCCCGTGACGAAAACGTGCCTGCTTACATTATTTTTAGTGACGCCAGTTTGAAAGATATGGAAGATCAAGAACCCACGACAGAAGCTGAGTTTCTTGCGATAAGTGGTGTAGGACAAGCAAAACTTGAAAAATATGCTTCTGATTTTCTAAACGTAATCAAGGCTCATATCGCCAAACCAAAAAAACAAAAAGTTGGCAAAACTCACGAAGAAACACGCTCCTACATTGAACAAGGACTCTCTATAGAAGAGATTGCCGAAGCTCGAAATCTTACCCTAAGCACTATATATAATCACATATTAAAATTACGTGAGGACGGTATGGAGATAGATTTTGACCCATTTATCACGACACAGGAAATCGATCAAATCAATAAGGCACAAAACGAAGTAGAAGATGCTACGAGTTTAAAATCATTTTTTACCTACTTTGAAGAGCAAATGCCCTATTGGAAAATCAAAATGGGGTTATACCTATTAAAAGACAAATAACTTGATTTGCTTTCAAAAATAACTTGAGGCTTAGTTCGCTTTCGCGAAAGCGTATATTACAAGAAATTAAGAATACCCACTATGCTCTGGTCATCCTATATTATTTTACTTTTGCTGTTCTTTTAATTACATACATAGCAAATAGATGGAAATTCCTACTACCATAAGCGTATTGACAGTCAACAAAACACCTTATTAAGGTTGCTTAATGAGTTCTAAGAAATTTCAAATAAAAACTTAATCAGATTCTGTTTGTCTTGATAAGACTCGCTATTCACGTATTAGAGTCCAATATCAATTATCTAATCCTTGGTATTATTACAATTATTATCGTAATATTAGCAAGATTTATTTCTATCCTTGAGCAAGGATTAAATATAGGAACCCTTGCAAAAAAATATACTTAATTTATATGCTTCTAGATTTTAAAAAATCGATCTTTATCTTACTGTTTATGAGCGGTTTTGTTCATGCGCAAATTTCAGAATTAGCACGTATAGAATATGTGGGCTTACCTGAAAGAGCAGAAAAGACAGGAACGTCTTTTAATAGATTTAGAGGGAGTGCTAACTATCCTATAAAGTTAAGGGAAGACACTTATTTTGTGGTAGGGGCAGATTTTAGTTATATCGATTTTAATATAGATCAAGATCTTGTTGGTTTTGATGCCAATAGATTAGATCGCTTTCAGTTATTAGATATTAATTTAGGATATACCACTAAGATTAACAAAGATTGGCGTATAGCAGTTCAAATACAACCCGGTTTTAGTACCAATGGAACCGTAAAGGAATTATCCATAAGAGATAACGGACTCATCTCTGGAGGTTTGTTTTTTTTAAACGATAAGAAAAAAGAGGAAATACCTCGTCAGCTTATTTTAGGAATTTCCGTTTCTGCTAATGGAGGATTTCCAATCTTACCCTTTATAAGCTACTATCGTAAGTTTCATTCAAATTGGTCTTATAAATTAGGAGTTCCTAAAATGAATATCCAATACCATATCTCCGAAAAGAATAGATTAAAATTTATTGTTAGATTAGATGGCTTTAGAACTAATTTACAGAGAGATGTTTTTGTTGAAGGTGAAGATGGACCTCAAAAAGTTAATTTCTTAAGACAACGTTTGGTCCTTGGAGGACTTCGGTACGAGTACAAGTTCACAAAGAATTTAGAATATTACATTAACGGGAGTTATGTGATTGATAATTCTATAGAGTTTAGAGGTGATTCTCAAAATACCATTTTAGAATTGCCAGAAGAAAATAATTTCTATTTAAAAACTGGGATTCGATTTAAACTATAACAGTAAAATTGAGGTTATTTTTTTGTTTTCCAAAGCAAGCTTTAAGGTAATTAGACTCCCATCTAAAATTGGGACAAACCCTAGATCCCGCTGAAAAGCGAGACTAGTTCAACTAGCCATTTTAAATTTGTTGTTTTACAACTTTTGAAAACGGCATTTTATTCATAAACTACATTTCATTCTTTTTCCGTAGTTTTAATACCGATGAATACATTTACACTTTCTAGAAAAATAGGGTTTCTCACAGGACCTATACTTTGTATTATTCTCCTTGCGATCCCTTTTACGATCGTGACTCCAGAAATAGATCGTGTGATCGCCATTGCAGCGTGGATGATTATCTGGTGGATTACAGAAGCTGTTTCTATTTCGGTAACCGCGTTAATTCCACTGGCTTTATTTCCGTTATTAGGTATCGGAGATATAAAAAGTGTCGCAAGTAATTATGCAAACCCTATTGTGTATTTATTCTTTGGAGGATTTGTAATTGCGCTTGCCTTAGAAAAAGTACAACTGCATAAACGTATTGCGCTCTCTATTCTTAAAATCACAGGGACCAAAGCCAATGGTATTGTTTTAGGATTTATGATTGCTACTGCTCTCATGAGTATGTGGATTTCAAATACCGCGAGTACCGTTGTGATGCTGCCCATTGCCGTTTCTGTGATTCAGCTACTTATAAACGACGCTGATGGTTTTACAAAAAATGATAAGAACTTTGCACTTTCCATTATGTTAGGCATTGCCTTTGCAGCAAACATTGGTGGGATGTCTACATTGATTGGAACACCTCCTAACTCTGTGATGCTTGCCTTTTTAAATGAAAATTACAACATTGATATCGGTTTTTTCCAATGGATGCAAATGGGCGTTCCTTTTGCTATTGTCATGTTGGCGATCACCTATTTCTGTATCACCCGTATTTTTTTTCCCAATCGGCTAGGAAAAATAGGAGGTTCTGGAGTTATTATTCAAAACGAACTTAAAAAGTTAGGCAAAATGAGTCGTGGCGAAAAAATCGTACTTGTCATTTTTTTATGTACTGCGCTGGCATGGATGCTCCGTAGCCAACTCAACACTTTATTGCCAGACATCATACTCACCGACACTACCATCAGTGTCATTGCGGCATTGGCTATGTTTACCATACCCTTAGATTTAAAAACTGGTAAATTTCCTTTAGATTGGAGAGATACGTCCCGATTACCTTGGGGAATCTTAATCCTTTTTGGTGGCGGACTCGCCCTTGCATCAGGTCTTAAAGATGCAGGGTTTATTGCCATGATTGGCGATTATATTTCTGGACAAACCGACTGGAGTATGTGGGTGGTGACTGCTGTCCTTATTTTCTTGATGCTCTTTATGACTGAGTTAATGAGTAATGTGGCACTGGTCACTATATTGGTCCCATTAGTTGTTGGAATTGCCATTGGAATGGATGTTCCCATTTTACAAATGGTCATTCCTGTGACTTTAGCCTCTAGCTGTGCCTTTATGCTTCCTATGGCAACACCTCCCAATGCTATTGTTTTTGCCAGTGGTCACGTGCGTGTAGATCAAATGGCACGTGTTGGGATTGTATTAAATTTAATTTCTGTAGGGTTGCTATTTGCCGTTGCCTATTGGATTGTGCCGTTGTTGTTTTAAAGGAGTATAAATGAGAGTATGCTTTCGTACTTCGGCTAGCTCAGTATAAACTTCACTTTCGTGAAATCGCAAGCGAACAAACTACCTCTTTATAAACTTGATATGTCTTGATCCGTTTTCAGAATTGAATCGTGCAACATACACTCCCACGGCTAATTGAGAAAGATCTAATTTCATCGTTGAATTTTCTATGGGTTTAATTTGAAGAACTTTGCCTGACAGGTCTGCTATTTGCAACGTTCCATTTATATAGTTTTGAATCCCCGAAATCTGTATTTCTGAATGACTCGGATTAGGATATAGTACTATTTTTTCTTGATCTATCTCTTCAAGTCCAAGTTGAGGATCTCCTTCTATTACCGTAAGGGTCGAATTAATCTGTGGGTTTGTAATCACATCTACAATCCCGCTTAACCAGTATATGTTGATAAAGTCTACTTCTGTAGCCTCGCCGATCCCAAAAAACTCATACGACGAATTTTGCCCTAAATACCCTTCTCCACAAAGCGTGTAGTTGTATTGTTTCTCACTATTGACAGAGATTTCTATAAAAGACCCGATTCCTTGTCGGTTGCTTTCTGTACCTTCTAATTTAATTTTAATCCAATTGTTCGCCGTAACCGTTTCATTTTGCCATAAAAATACATTATCAGGCAAGCAATTTAACACCGCAATTTCATACTTCCCATCATTATCTACATCTCCAATCGCATTACTGTAACTAATGGAAATATCCTCATCAAAACCTATATCATCAGGGATTGTATATAATCCGTTACCAATGTTGTTGTAATAGGCGGCACTCAACTGACCCGAGTCTGGATTATTGATGCTCGCACTTACATATAAATCTAAATCTGTATCAAGATCTGCATCCAAAAACACCGAACTCCATGCAAAGGACTGAAACAAAGTGCCATTATTGGGTGCTACATTCGTAAAGGTACCATCGCCATTGTTCCTCAAAAAAGCATTTCCTTGTTGACTATTGGTTACATAAATATCTAACCAACCATCACGGTTATAATCGCCTATAGTGGTAGACATCGCATCGATGGCAAGATCGGCATTAGCAGCTTCGGCTACGTTTGTAAAAGTCCCATCTTGATTATTATGATAGAGAATATTTTTATTTTGGATCTTATCATTTGAGACATAAATATCTTGCCACCCATCCTTATCATAATCAATCCACGCACTACAAAAAGAAAGGTCGTTTTCTTGAATGAGTTGGGCTTCTACAGACACATCGGTAAATGTTCCATCGCCATTATTTTTATAGAGAATATTAAACTGTGTATCACTATCAAAAAACCGAGACGCCACAAATACATCCAAAAAGCTATCGTTATTATAATCTCCCCAAGAAGCCCCAAATGATTGATGTCCAGGATTGGACAACCCTGCTGCTACAGTAGTATTTACAAAGGTAAGGTCACCTACATTCTCGTACAATCTATTATCTCCCGTTGGCTGATTACTGGTAGCAAAAAAATCATAATCGCCGTCGTTATCAATATCAACCCACTGCACCGACTTGGTTTGAAAAAGTTCGTCATTGATGCCTGGCAAATTGATTAACTCAAAAATACCGTTGTTATTTTTATAGAATCGCACGGGCAATCCCTCAGCAGAAGATACAGTCAGATCATCCCAACCGTCATTATCAAAATCAAAAAAGGAAATTCCGCCTCCATAGGTTTCGTTTTGGTCTTGACCCCACGAACTATTAGACAACCCTACTTCTTGGCTTTTCTCACTGAAAAAAACCTGCGCTTCAGAGACCACAGATATGAATAGGTAAAAAAAACAGAGAAGACACTTCAAATTTCTCACAGGATATGATGAATTAATGACTGTATAAATATAATCATTGTGAAGATAAAAGTGTACGCTTTCGTACTTCGTCTAGCTCAGTATAAACTTCACTTGCGTGAAAGCGTGAAAAGTACACACGTCATTTGAGTGAAAACGTATAATTACTGTACTTCCAGCCCAAATTCTATCTTTTTAAAACCCATTGACACTTCTTTTACATTTTTTTGACATCTTAGTGAAAAAGTCCCCGTAGTTTTATCAAAACACTACCAATGAGAAAACGATCTTTTTTTAAACACTTAGGCAGCAACAACAAAGCACTTATAGTAGTACTCATCCTATGTTCTGTTGTTACGTTTGGTCAAAACCATGATAAAGTTCACTTAATAGATCTTGATAGCACATGGGGAAAAGAAGTTTTCCCATTCCCAATTCGTTTTGCACAAAACATCAATTATGAAGGTGTTGAAGAAGCGCGATTTCCTCCAGAAGGATGGTCTGACGAAAACCATCAGAATTTCTGGTCGTATGCATTTGCTTGGGACATCAACCTGAATAAAAAAATAACCGAAGCAGAGCTCGCGTCAGATATAGAAAAATACTTTGATGGGCTTGTCGGAGACGAATTTATTAAAGGCCGAGAAACGTATAAAGCATCTGCTGTATTTATTGAAGTAGAAGGTGATGAGATGTATTCTGTTTTTAAAGGAAAAATTAAAACCTTTGATCGATTTACAACCAAAGAATTAATCACGTTGTATGTCTTGGTAGAAAGCCATTATTGTAAAAAAGAAGGAAGATCGATACTACTCTTTCGGTTTTCTCCCAAGAGGTTTACACATGAGGTTTGGAAAACCTTAGAAAATGTAAAGCTTAAAGAAGGGGTGTGTGATGAGTAATTTAATTCAAAGCGTAGTAACATTAAATCCGTACGCTTAATCTCAGTTTTTATAATGTACACTTATATTTTTCTTATAGGCGCTATTGCAGATGATTGACTGCATTATCAAATGACACTCTTATGTTCTTTTATTATCTAGAAACTAATGACAATTTATATAACACTAGAAAACACAAGCAGAGAACTAAATATACAGGAATGTAAATGATGTATTTCATAAGATGGCTTTAGTAGTAAGATGTCATCTTATTCATTTGGTTGCGTACAAATGCCAATTTTTTTAACATTTCTTGTAAAATTGACAAGATTGTTATTCTAAGTTTTCCCTCATTTCCGTTTCTCTCAAGGGGAGAAAGGCTTTGCTTTTTTTGGATCAAAAGCATAAAACATTTTGATAAAAATAATAAAAAAAAACAGCTCCTCACCTCAGCGAGGAGAGGTGACTGTATCGAGGCACGAGATACAGACGGAGAGGAGAGATAATTATTAGTAAGTTAAAAACTATCCTTTCTTCCAATGATCATCGATCATTTTTAAGAATTGTTGAGCTATAGGTATGTCTGGATATTTTAGTAAAAGTACTTTAGCTTTTTTTAAATCATCAGGACTCTTCTGAAATGAAACAACTCCAATAATCAATGTTCTAGCATAGTTGATTTCATAAACCTCTGGATTTTCCTGAACAAGAGTCTTATAGATTTTTCTAGACTCTACATAATAATCTAAAGCTAACTGAAATTCAGTTGTTATTGAAAGTAAATAGGCTAAATTACTTAATGTATTAGCAACTTGTGGTAAATATGCGGATGGGTTCTCTTTAGCAAGTTCTCTTGTTATTTCTAAAGATTTAATATGATTTTCTTGAGCTAATGAAAATTTATTAATATCTGAGTATAAAATGGCTAGATTGTTCAAACTCTTAGCTACATCTATCAAATATGTTTGAGGATTCTCCTCTGCAAGATTTTTCCATATCGCTAAGGTCTCCTCATATTCCTGTAAAGCTATTGGAAATTCATTCATCGCCGAATGTAAATTAGCTTGATTATTTAATGTTCCTGAAACATAAGGCAAAAACCTGCGAGGATTTTCTAAAGCAAGATTTCTATATATTGACAAAGATTCATCATACTTTTCTAAAGCTAACGTGTATTCATCTCTTCTTGAATGTATAAGAGCTTGATTATTCAACATCAATGCAATATTAGATAAATACTTCTGCGGATTCTCTTTAGCTAATTTTCTTTGTATTGTTAAAGCTTGTTCATATTCTTCTAATGCTAACACATATTCATACATATTCGAATGTAAATTAGCTAGATTATTCAAAGTCAATGAAACATAAGGTAAATAAATAAGAGAATCGCTTTCTAAAAGATTTTTATATATCGCTAAAGCTTCTTCATATCTATTTAAAGCCAATAAATATTCACTATTAGCTGAATTTAATAGACCTAAATTATTTAAAGTACCAGCTACGTTAGATAAATATTGTTTTGGGTTTTCTTCAGCAAGATGTCTTCGAATCATTAATGCCTCTTCATACTTTACTCGTGCTATTGCAAACTCATTTTTGTCTATATACAAACTTGCTTGGTTATTAAGTGTATCTGAAATATCAGATAAATATAAGTGAGGATACTTACCTTCAATGTTCTTATATATTATTAGAGCTATTTCATATTGATCTATAGCGTCATTTAAAAAATTAAACTCTTGCAAAAAATATCCAAACTTAAAATGATTATTTGCAGAAGGCTCTAATACAATTAAATCTTTATAAAATTGTATAGCTTCTTCATACGCAAATATGGCTTTAGAAGAATCTATTAACTCTTGTAATAGTTCTATTTTATCCTCTTTTTCTTTTTGCTTGTAGGCTTCATAAATCGCAGTTAAAGATTTAGGTTTCCGTTGTTGTACTGCTTCTTTAATCTTTTCTAAAATGGTTGCCAAATACGTATTCCCTTGAGATTTCAACTCTTCAATTTCTTGTGTTAACTCATCGGTTCGCTCATAAATCTTTTTTGTGGCTAATAATAGAACTTCTTTCATTTCTGGATCAATCACTCTTTCAGCATACCAATGTTGTATAGTAGTTCCTGCCTCTTCTTTTCCTTCCTTAAAGTCAATTTTATCTAACCAATCTCCTATATCTCTGGCGTCTATATTTCCTTTTTTAATTTCTTCCTGTATTTCAGAAAGCTGTTCTTTAATCGTAGATAATTCTATAACAATTTCGTCGTGTCTTTCTTGGTCAACGATTAATCGCAAATAATCATGCGCTTGGGACTGCTCCACTAGCCGTTTTTCAAAATACCTTAAAAAATCAAGCGTATCTGGTTTTACAATCTTTTTAGTGATGATATCTCTTTGCTCAATATGTGATTGTAGCAGTGATCTAAGTTCGCGTTCTTTTTGCACTCTTATCTCTTCATTTACAGACCAATCTTTAAGTGCTTTATCAAAAGCTACTTTTATTTGCTTGTCAACACCTTGTGCGCGAAACTTTTTGATAGCAGGATAGATTTCTAACGCAACACCCGCAGCAATACTAATTGCAAAAGAAGACAATGGTTCCATATACTTATTTGATGGTTTTCATAAAACGTTAATATACAGCTATAATAGTCATTAAAAAAAGGGTTTTGTTACGTTGGTAGTTTCGTTTGTGTTTTTTGTTAGAAACAAACATGCTCCCCTCCGTCTGTATCTCGTTGTAAACACTTCGACAAGCTCAGTGTGACATTTGTGGTGTTTATTTAAGTGAGGAGGAGCTTTTTATTTTTAGGATATAACAACTTTTAAAGTATTAAAGCTAGGTGGCTGAGTGATTTCGAAGAATGAGAAATTGTACCGAAGCCCCGAGTTCAAAACTGTTACATCAAAAAATAGAGTAACACTCTATTTTAGAGTACTACTCTATTTCTAGTGAATATGAGTTTGAACCTGTTGAAGGATCAAGAGATGACTATTGGTGGTAGTACTAGGCTACTTTGAATCAAAAAACAAAGGCTTTTCTCCCTCTGGGAGAAACGGGAATGAGGGAAATAAGAATTCCCCTCTCGGGGGTTAGGGAGCCTGCTAGGGGGCTTTTTTTAGTATGGAGAGTGCCTCCTCCTTATACTTCCCCCCAATAGGAATTTCTATGTTTCCGATTTCAATATCTTGTTGCGTAAACGCCGTGATATGATCACGGTTGACGATGTAGGACCGGTGTACGCGGATAAAAGAAGTATCGGGAAGTTGGTCTATAAAATGACTAATCCGTTCTTTAATGACAAGCGTTTCTGTGGTCGTATGAATCTTCAAATAGTCTTTGATACTTTCTATATACCTAACTTCTTCTAAGATGACTTTGACATGCTTTTTATTCACGTGAACAAAGATATGTGTGGGTACGGTGGTAACTTCTTGACTTAGAGTTTCCACAACTTTTGGAGTTACCACTTGCAATCGACTCACAGCTTTGAAAAAACGCTCAAACGTAATGGGTTTTAAGAGATAATCTTGGGCTTGCAATTCGTAACTCTCGACCGCATACTCGCGATAGGCGGTGGTAAAAATGACCTTAGGTGGATGCTGTAATGATTTTAAAAAATCAATCCCAGTGAGCTTTGGCATTTGGATATCTAGAAATAGCACATCTACTTGATTTTTAGATAAAAAATCTGCTGCCAATAGCGCGTTTTTAAACGATGCTCGATGCTCCAAAAAAGGAACATCAGCAATATGCTGCTCAAGTAAAGAGCGTGCTAAAGGTTCGTCATCTACTACTATACAAGTCATCATCGAGTGCGTTCTGTATGGATCCGTAAAGCTACACAATACCATCCATTTTCATCACTCACTTGGTATGAATAATCGGTATATAACAATTCCAACTGCTTCTTTATATTGGAAATTCCTATGCCTTTGGTATAGGCTGTATTATCTGTTTGTGATTCAATCGTCTTGGTATTTTTTACGGTAAAATAGAGCTGTGAACCTTCTTGTTTTAAATGGATATGAATCTTTGGAATCTCGGTACTGCCGCTCGCTCCGTGTTTAAATGCATTCTCTAGAATAGATAACAAGATGAGGGGTCCTATTTGTGTTTCGAAGTTTCTGGGGTACGCTTTCGCGAAAGCAATCTCAATATCATCGCCATACCGTAAACGTTCCAATACAATATAATTTTCCAACAAGGTGACTTCCTTTTTCAAAGGCACAAGTTTATCATTGCATTGGTATAACATGTAATCCAACATCGCCGAAAGTGTCGCTACCGTCTCTGGCGCTTTATCTGATTTCTGAAGCGTGAGCGCATATAAATTATTGAGTGTATTAAATAAAAAATGTGGATGGATCTGTGCTTTTAACGCGCCCAACTCGGCTTTATTCTTGTCGCGTTCTAGTTGAAGTAATGCTTTTTCGTTTTTGTTTTTCTGGGTAATCATACGATCTATTGTCATCGCAAGGGTTGCCATCAATAACGGAATCAAATATCCATCCAATAGAAATTCCCAATCACTAAAAATCTGTACGAATGATTCTTGCTCAAACGGACGTTCTCTAAAAATAGGTTCATACACATACACCGTAAATACCCGATCTAACGCACTTGCTACGTAAAATAACACCACTGTAAAAACCCCAAATAATAGATATTTCTTATTTCTATAGTAATATTGCAATAATACATTATTGAAAATATAGGCAACGATGAGATATGCTGGAAGGTGTTTTAAGTTTTGCGCAAAAATGGACCAAAAGGATTGTGAATTTCCTTCTTGAAAAAACTGAATCAATGCAAAACTGAAGAGTAAGACTCCCCAGAATAGGATGTGGTTTTTATGTGATTTTTTTTTGTTCAACTTTAGTGTATTATTATTTTCAATTTTATTCTTTTCTTTTTTTCATTGCCAAAAAAAAGAAACAAAAAAGTCTAGGCTTACGAAAGGTTGTCTAAATTTATTGTTCTATCCCTGAATTTCCGAAACTCGCTACGCTCAGACAGTCTGAAATTCTACGGGATATTCACTTCAAATTTTACGACAAATTTTCGAGAGCCAAAAAAATCAAAGTATAATAACTATTATTTTATTTTTTAGCTTTCTTTTTCTCTAGTATAGTAAAAAATTCTCGTTAAAAATTTTTGAAGCCTTGGAGAAAATTTAGAGAATTTTTTACGGTTTTTCGCTTCAAGCGAAAAAATACCTAAGAAATCAAAGATTCATAAGTTCCAAAATTTAAAATAGAAACCACACGCATAAAAAGTGTCTTTTCTTTTGGTTCGTTTTCTTTGGACAAGCAAAGAAAATGAACAATCACCATATGCTTATATCGATACTAAATCTTACTATTCTTATTTTCATATTCAATTCAAGTTATTAATCCAACACCGTAGGTTGTATCCCCGCAACGGTAATGCCGTGGCGCGTTAAAGTTTCTGTTTTCTTTTGATTTCCAGTAATCATTACAATCGACTTGACTTCCAATTGTTTTAAAATTTTTGCCGCTGCCGAAAAATCGCGGTTATCTTTATGAAAACCGACCGCTTCATACGCTTCGGCTTGTGGCATACCTTCTTTTTTAAGTGGTAATGTATTGAGTAAGGCATAATGTCCGTTGCCTTTTCCTTCTTGTTCCAACCAAATCACAATCCCTTTCCCTGCTCGTTCTATCAATTGTTGAGAGATTTCCATTTGCTCGCGACAATCACATTCTACACTATTAAAATGATGTGCAAAAATGCAGGATGAGTGTACGCGACATAACACCGCTTCTCCATTTTTTACATCACCCATCACCAGCGCATGCGACTCTTTGATTCCGTCATAAAAGAGGATTTCTCTGTATGTTCCGTATTTGGTTTTGATGGTTCCTTCGGCGAGTTGTACAATCATAATGATTAAAAATAGCTGTTATTTAGTGTAAAATTACAGCTATTCGACCAGATCAGATCTATCGTCGACTAAAAAGCCCTTGCCGAAGACGAGTCTTTTTATCTACGCATACGCACTCTCTATTTCTTTCAATCGCTCATTGGTCTATTTTTCAAAATCTACATGTCAATTTAAAGCACTTTTACGGTATCAATTCAACAAACGAATCGCCATGAAAAAATTTAAACTCAATAAAATCGGTCGCCGTTTCTGGAGAACTGTCTGTGTTTTATTTGGACTTTTAGTCATTTGGAATATCTACTATTTTTCTACGTTTACACGCTTTCGCGAAAGCGCACCCATCACCACCACCGTAAGTCATCCTGATTACAAAAACCCAATAGCAGAAGCCACTACCGTACTTGCCGCTATAGGGGAAGACAAAAAACTACCCTCGTTTTCTGTAGCGGTTGGACATCACGGAAAGGTTATTTGGTCGGCTGCGGTTGGGTATCAAGATATAGATGCAGGCATTGCCGCGACTCCCAAAACACAATACCGTATTGGAAGCACCTCAAAAGCTGTCACAACCACAGGAATTGCTCGTGCGGTGGATGCTCATAGAATACAGTTAGAGGTAATCATCGGAGATACGATTGTGAATTGGACAAAAAAGAAATGGGATTTTAGTATGCAACAACTCTTGAGTCATACGGCTGGTGTTGGTAATTATGAAGATTTTGGGATAGCTTCCGCGAAATATACCATGTGTAATTGTCATGAGTTTACAACTGCCTCAGAAGGATTAACCGTGTTTGACCCGTATGATTTGATTTTTGAACCTGGGACTTCATTTGCATATTCGACATTTGATATTAATCTTGCGAGTGTGGTTTTGGAACAGGCTGTTGGTACTCCTTTTCTGGAGTATATGGAAGCAAACATATTTCAGCCTTTAGGAATGAAGGACACATACGGCGATCACAACCGCCCAAAAACAGAAGACTTTGCTACCTTTTACGAAACTAGAAATGAGTATTACCGAGAGTTTCGAAGTTTTGAGCAAGTGTACGATATCAACTTAAGCTATAAATGGGCTGGCGGTGGGTTTATCTCCACTCCTACAGATCTTGTCAAGATGGGAAATGCCTATCTTAAAGATGATTCTTTTATCAGTCACGACACCAAAAGAAAATTCTGGACACCTATGAAATTAGACAACGGCGAGGTCAACGAACAACTCTATGCTTTAGGATGGCGCTCATATTTGGACTATACAAACCCCAATCTCCTAGACGGCAAAACCCCTGTATGGATGGTACATCATGGAGGCGTGAGTAAAGGATCTCAAAATTTCTTAATCCTTTTTCCGAATTATGACCTTGTGATCGATGCCTCTATCAACACGAATGTAGCTGACTTTGGAATCTTCTCTGATGAAGTGTATAAAATTGCAAATGTCTTCTTGAAAACTATAGAAAAGAAGGAGAAGGTACTTTACAGAGAAATCAAACTTAGTATTGAAGAAGCATCTGTTAAGTAAACTATCTCAGGGAAAACCCACGAGGGATTTTAAGGAAAGAAACCATTTAGTTTTAAGACAAGCCTCGGAGCATTTAAATCTCGATTATCGAGTAAAACCCGTACAAATACGGTTCATTTTTAGAAGGTTTATAACTATTTTGGCTCTATAAAAACAACCCTCCATGAAAATAACCATTACAAACAAATCTGCAATCACTGACGCGAAAAAAATTTTCCTTCTATTAACAGGAAACAGTTTTAAGGGTAGTGGCATTACGGTAGGAAAATCAACGCCTTTATCATCATTAACAAACAACTCTTT
>ERZ651776.592-NODE-592-length-49697-cov-4.956469_pt1 | contig 49697 bp, 72 predicted proteins | sample MGYA00514761_ERZ651776 | MGnify/ENA metagenome assembly ERZ651776
AATGAAATTCCGCTTGGCGACATAGATATATCTAATATGTCCAACGACGAGCTAACACAATATTTTACAGCACGAGGCCGAAGAGAAAGAGGACAACAAGAAATTATTGGTGCCGAAGGACAGGCACAACAGCCTGCTTACCCATCGCCTACAGTTGAAGGTGAAGTAGATTCTATAGTATTTCGCACAGGATTTGGATCAAAAGATACTGAAACAGAACGTATGGAATATATAGAAGAAAAGTTTGGTCCTAACACAGCGGTAAAGTTTGGTCCGGAAGATTATGGTATTAATTTAGATAATGTAGAGGCAAGCATAAAAGAAGATTACAATTTGGAATCTTCCGGCACAATGCGCGTTAACGAACCTGGTTTTTCAATATATGATGTGGCAGATTTTGGAGGAGAATACCGTGGTCCGTTAATTGCGACCGCTCTTGCCGCTCCTTTTCTCGCTCCGTTAGGCTTTTTTTTAGGAGTTGCAGGAACCGGTCTTGTTGCCGGAGCAGGTAAAGGTGTGGACGAAGGTATAGAATATTTACAGGGTACTCAACGTCAAACAGGGGACGAAGTGTGGGGCGACATGGTAAAAGAAGCCGTATGGATGGCGGCCGGTGAAGGAATACTAAGACCTGTTTTTAAAATAGCACGAAGACTGTTTAAAGGTCCGGGACCTAAGATTGAAGGTCAAAGAATAGATGAAATAATGGAGATTGCTAAATCAAGGGGCGTTACAATAAGCCGTAATGAAGCTACAAAAATAGCACAAGAAGAAGGTCGCGCTGGTGTTAAAGATATTGTTGTTGCTGGTGGCCGTCCAACTATTGAAGAGGCAACAGGTAAAACTGTTTGGGGAAGAATACAAGCGGTGTATGAAGCTATTATTCCTAATCAAGCTGTTCTTAGAAAAAATCAAGAGTACGTTAAAGGGTTAATGGCACAATATGAAAAAGGCAGTATAAGCCAAACAGAACTTTTAAAAGCTATGAACGAAACAAGTAAACGTTTAACAGATGATCTTCAAAAAGCAATGAAAGATCCTAAACAAGCAAGTAAAATAGCAAATGACCACTTATATAATGTTGTTAAAAAAGAAGTAGCTATATTAAGTGATATTGTAGCTAATAAAAAAGGCGCAAAATTTTCTAAAGGACTGGCAGAAGAATATACTAAAGCTGTTGAGGATGCGAATAGATTATGGAAAGCGGACAACCAAGCTCTATATTCTTTAGCTGATGACTTAATAGGACCGGAAGCTAAATTTAGTATGGAACCTTTTGAGGAATATTATCGTAATATTAGCCGTATGACACAAGAAGGAATAGGATCGGATATTGTTAAAAAGCTTACAACTAGTGGAAGTTATAACACTTTAAAAAACATAGTTGACCGAAATTTAGATGTTAAAGCACTTTTAAAAAGAAAAGAAGAAATTAAAGCGGCGCAACAAGCCGGAACTCCTTTAGTAGACGAAACTGGAAAGTTAATAAAGTTATCACCTGCAGATAATAAACTTTTAAGAGAAGGCGAAAAACGTTTAACGTATAAAAACTTAACAAATTTACGTGCGGATGTAACGGCGTTAAAAGATGAGGGATCTTTAGCAACGCCATTGCTAGGGCCAGAGTTACAAAAATTTTCTAATAAAATAGACACTGTCTTAGCTAATGAAGAGATACGTTTAGGAAGTTTATTAGGCGAAACAGGTGGTATATCTATGCCTGGTAGAAGAGGAATGGTTGGTCAAAGTGTTGCCGAAAGAAACCTTGAAGGTTTTAATATGTTAAAAAATGCTAATCAACATTATCAAGATGGATTAAAAGTTTTTCGTGACGGGGCTATTAAACAGCTAAAAAGTTTAGAAAAAGAAGGGTTTGCTAAAGATTTAGTTGTAATAGCAAAAAACGTTATTCAACCTAGAAATCCTGAACTTTTAAATAACTATTTAAAAGCCGTTGACGTAGGAGGTACAGGAGAGTTTGTGACTAAAGAAGTAGCTAAACTTACTAAACCTTTACTAGATGATTTAACAACAGCGTTGGCTAATAAAAATTATAAAGCTTTTAATGATATTATAATAGGTAATGATATTAGACTTATTAATGCTTTTGACCCGAAACTTTTAAATGAAACATTTATGCGTAAACCAAATTTTGCAAAGATGGTAGATTCTACTTTAAAAACCGTCCAGCAATATAGCAAAGATGTGCAGCTTCGTGGTTCTTCTTCAGCTAAAGACCATATGGCACAGCTTTTAGGTAACACTTGGATGAGGGAGGCCGTAGCAACTTCACGATCAGGAGGAAAATTTGATATTAGATTATTTTCAGAGCAATACGAAAAGTTAGGCAAAACTATTCAAAAAACTTTATTTGGAAAAAACACTAAAGAACTTGATAATATTATGAACAATGCTTTTTTATATAATCAAAGTGATGAAGTTTTAATTAACGCTTTAAATAAAAACCAAATAGGTTTTACTACCGTTAGAGAAAAAGTAAAAAATTTAGAAGACGCTATAAAACAAGCTGATGAAATAGGAGAAAATGCTGTTCTTAATAGTATTCGATCTCGAAGCATTACAGATGGCGATGCATTGTTAACTGGTATACTTAATAAACCAGAGTCGTTAGCGGGTGTAATAAAATCTTTAGAAGACGCTGCTATTGCAGGAAGAAATCTTTCCGCACCAGAAATTGCTACTATAAAAAATCAAGTAAAAAACACAGTGTTTGATGCTCAAGAAGGTTTAAAAGACGTAGCTATGACAAGACTTTTAAAAAATTCTTTTCCTGACGGTTCTATGACCGTAGACTCTATAGCTTCTGGATCTTTCGGACAAAACATGGGTAAAACACTACAAGCTATGAATAAAAATAATGGTTTAGCAACTATTTTAGGAGATGGCAATGCGCAAGCAGGGCAACTTATTATTAAAAACTTAACTAAATTAGCTGACCAAAGCCTTAAAGTATCTAATCGTTCTTTCAAAGGTAAAGCGGGTTTAGCTCCAGCTACTTTTGTATTAGGTGCAATGGCTGCTTTTTTTGCTACTCCTTTAACTTTACTTGGAACTGTAGGTGGTATGGTGCTTTTTTCTCGTCTGTTACGTAATCCTGCTTTTTTAAAATATATGACAAGTTCTCAGGCAAGTGCTCGAATAGCTATGAAAGGCAGAGAGCTAGGAATAGACACAGGCAGTGGTTACTTTACAAGAAATATGTTTCCTCCTGAAATTTTAGATTTGTTTAATAGGGAACTTCGTAATACAACAATGAGACTTACTAATGAAACAGGTGAAAAAGTAATGAATGCTGTGGGAGAGCAGTTTAGTAATATAGCTGGAAATCCACAGGTTCAAGAAGCTACGCGATCTATTACGGATACTGTAATGGATAGTCCTGCAGGCGAGTTTATTCAAGAAAATGTTACCGATACGGATAGCGATATGAGTTTAACAAACCGTGCTCGTACGGCATTACGTGATGTTGAAATTAATAAAGTCTTAGGAATACAATAATGCCAATAGATCGTACCAAACTTGCTAATATGTTAATTCTTCATGAAGGTATGAAGTTAAAAGTGTACGATGATGCGACAGGCGATGACATATGTAAAGGCGACGTGATGCAAGGACACCCGACCATTGGCGTTGGTCGAAACGTTGCAGGCGATGGTTTAGGAATATCGGAAGAAGAAGCACGGTTCATGTTACATGCAGATATAGATCGTATAGAACAAGAAGCTAAATCCTGGGATATTTACGGAGAATTAGATAGTACACGCCAGGCCGTGTTATTAGATATGCTTTTTAATATGGGATTAACACGATTTAACCCAAACAAGTGGCCTAAAATGTTTCAAGCTTTAAAAGAAGAAAACTGGGAAGAAGCCGCTAATCAAATGCTTTCAAGTGCTTGGGCCGGGCAAGTAAAGTCTCGCAGCGAACGGTTAGCTAAATTAATGGAATATGGCGTTTGGATTGACTAATGGAAGCAAAGTTATGGGCAATACTTTTTGTAGTGTTTTTTTTAAGCTTGCTTACTTGGTGTAGCGTAGCATCCGCTCAAAGTAATACTGTTAGTTCAACTTCGTCCACGGTATCAGGCACTACCACAGTTGACCGTACTCCTAGCACAGCATCCGCTCCAAGTGTTGTTATTAATAATCAAGATGTTTGTAGTTTTGCAGCCTCTGGAGCAATTCAAACACAAATATTTGGACTTGCTGGTGGTACCGCTATTAGAGATTTAAACTGTGAGCGCATGAAATTGTCAACCAGATTGTTTAGAATGGGCATGAAAGTTGGAGCAGTAGCTATGTTATGTCAGGACGAAAGGGTGTTTCAAGCGATGGAAATGGCCGGAACTCCGTGTCCATATATGGGAAAAATAGGGCTTGAGGCCGCAACAGCATGGGCTGAAAACCCAGAGAAAAGACCTGACTATGAACAATGGAAAAAAGATAACGTTGTAGATAAGGAGATAATAACAGATGAAGAAGCTACTGGTCTTGGTATTGGTGGTTTGTTGTTCTTGCTCCTTCTCCTTTGATACATGGGGACAAATGCAAGATGAAGGAACTACAACTACAACTGTAATTGAAGAACAAGGTGATGTACAAGAAATTACAGAAACTACTGTTACTATTGAAAATAAAACAACCGGCGATATATTAGACGGTGATACAGGTGTCGTAGCAACGAGATACGAAGGGGATATGGACCAAGATTGGGGTGGGATTGGTTCAGCTAGTATGGTTACTTGTCCTTCTCAAGTAGGAGGAACAGGTAAATGTGCTAAAGGAACGTCTAGTACGTTAACCACTTTTCAACAAAACATAAATATAGCCCAATTTCATATAGAAGATGGTGGTGCTTTAAACTGGAGTTTAGATGCTTGGCACTCACAAAACAATACAGAGCTATATTTTGAGCTAAAAGGATATAATAATAATGTGTTGTTATGGACAGATAAAACGGATTTAGCGTCTGGCACTACAGATTACGCAGGTAATTATGATTATTCTGGTGGCTTAGATAAATTGTTTGTATCTGTAGGTGGCAAAAACAATTATTATTTTGATAATGTTCAGTTAGATGTGCAGTACAATGTTATCTCTACAGTTGTTACAACTTACTTACAGTATATAGAAACACAAGTTATGTTAAATGAAACAGTAACATCTAATGATACTTATGATTATGAAGATACAACACCAGAGCCTTCTTATGAAGAGATGGATAACTATGATGTTGGTCTACCAGAAATTGCTATTATAGAAGTTATGCCTACAGAAACCGTTGTGTTTGAACAAACAGTAGAATACGCTCCTATTGTTGAAACAAATTCTTTTGAACCTGAACTTGTAACTATGGAAACAGTAGTAGAAGATATTCAAGCTGTCATGTCTGTTCCAGATATACAAGAGCCAGTAGAAACAATAGAAACTCCGCAGCCAGAGCCAGAAGTAGAAACAGAAACTGTAATTGTAGAGAATACTACAGAAGAACCTACTGTAGAGGAGGTTAAAGAGCCTGTAGAGGCCCAAGAAACAGAAGTAGCTGTTGTTGAGGACAATGAACCTACTATAGAGCCAGAAGCAAAGGAAGAGGTAGTAGAAGAAATAAAAGAAGAGGTCAAAGAAGATGTTAAAAAAGAATCTAAACCAGAACCGAAGGAAGTTGCTAAGGAAGAACCTAAGAAGGAAGAGGTTAAAGAGGTAAAGGTTGCCGATAAACCTACTAAAAAACAAGAAGCTAAACAAGAGAAAGCCAAAGAAATAATGGCAGGGTTTGATTCTCAGTATGATGCTGTAGCACAATTAACTACATTAGCATTGGTTAATGCTTTAGGCGCAGACATTACAACATATCAACAAGTACCTACACAAGTACAGCCAACTTGGTATGAATCAAAAGAAATATATGCAGAAACTATGTTACAAGACCCATTAGGTAATTACTTTGGAGTTCGAGATAGCTTAGTATTCGAGCAGATGCTAGGAGCCCAGTATGAGTGAGTTAGAATTTGCAGGAGTAAAATTTAAAGGCGGTCGATTAGTTGGAATTTTAATTGCCCTAAGCACACTTGTTGGAGGAGCCTACGGAACATTTGAAGTTTATAAAGATTATATTGACATGCGAGCTAAAATAAATTCTTATATCGCTCCAGATTTAAGTGGCATAGATAATAGATTAAACCTTGTAGAAGAAAAACTTACTAACTTAGAAACATTATTAACAACTAAAATAAATACCATGGACAATACATTAGAAACTAAAATTACCAATATGGAACAAATCTTACAGTCAGAAATATCTACTGCTATGGCATTAATAACAGCGGCTCAAGGTGATGCTAGGGATATTCGTAATGAGTTACGCAAAGATTTTAACGAAGTGCAAGATCAAATAAGTGCTGTTGACAAGAGATCAAGAGCCTCGGACCAAGAAACAAGAGGTGCAGTAAGAACGGCAGAGAATGAAATAAAGACGCTAATCCAACATGCTGAGGATCGTTTTGACGGTAAGCGTACGGCTATAGAATCCGATGCTGTTAGACGTAATGAAGTTATAGATGTCAAATTAAAAGACTTGGAAACTAGACTTAGAGAAATGTTGACCAGAGCTCTAAACAATCCATTAGCTGGACAATAATAAACATTGTGTTTATACTAAAACTACCTTAGTTGGAGCGCGGCGCCCCCGCGCTCTTTTATTTAGCGTTACCCCAATCTTTTCCCACTCCTACATCAATACGAGAAGGAACTTTTAATTCCGGGAAACAATTTTCCATCGTTTGTTTAATTTCTTTAATGTTTTCGTCATGCCTAACAGAAAAGCACAATTCATCGTGCACAGTAAGCATAGGTAAATACCCTCGATTAAAACAATCTAACATAGCCCTTTTAGTTTGGTCAGCAGAGGATGCTTGGATTAACCGATTAAGAGCCTTATACGTAAAAGCTACCTGATAGTTAATAGGATTTTTTTTGCGCCAATCTTTATCTCTGTCATCTAAAGGAGTGTTTTGAATATTTTCCCACTCTTCCTCAAGTTTGTCCATATGAATAACTTTTTTGTAACCGCCAAAACCTTTAGGCTCCCGCATAGGAAACCGGCATTTCCGGCCCATCAATGTACGGATCTCTCCTTTACGTGTAGCTACGGCCATTACCGCTCCGGCCATTTCTCTAATAAACGGAACTTTTTCGTCGTAGTCATTACGCAAACTCTTAGCTTCGTCAAAAGAAATATCTCCAAGTATAGAAGCTAACTTTCCTATGCCCATGCCATACATAATACCAAGATTAATAGTCTTAGCTAAACTTCTTTCAACACCTGCAATGTCCGCTACCATTTGGTGAAAGTCTAAGTCATCGCTTTGATAAGACTCAACAATCTCTTGAACACGCGGATTATCTTTAGTCTCTGGAGTTAGCGAAGCGTAGTGCATCAACCATCTAGGCTCTTGAGCACTGTAGTCAAAACTAGCCCACTTGCATCCTTCTTCTGGTATAAACAATCCTCTAATCAATTCTTTTATTTCAGGATGTCTAGCAGGAACTTGTTGTAAGTTAGGATGACTAGATGAAAATCTACCGGTAACCGTGCCTCCATCTCCAGATCGTAATTGATTGAACTCACAGTGGATACGCCCTTTGTATTGATGGTGCATAATAGTGTCTACAAAAGTTGTGTTGGCTTTATTGTATTCCCGTATCTCTAAAATCTTTTTTGCTACAGGATGTTTATGGTTTTTTAAAAAGTGTTTAGTAAAGCTTGGAGCACCAGATTTCTCCGTTCTTTCGTATGTCAAGTTTAACTTATCAAAAGCGGACGCTAAAGAAGTTGCTGTCCACGGTTCAATGTCTATACCCGTTTCTTTTTTTACTTCTAACAATAATGTGTCTTCTTTTGTTTGAAGATACTTTTTTGTCTTAGAGGCTTTCTCTAAATCCACGCGCACACCTTTTGATCGCATCTCAAAAATAATAGGAAGAAGGTTTAATTCCATTTCTAATATGTTTCCGCATTTTTCTGCCGCCAACTTATTACGTAATACATGCCATAAATCTAATGTTAGACGAGCATCTGTCTCTGCATAGCCTGCTACTCTAGAAGCCGGTAACTTCCACATTTCTTTTTTAGCATCTACTCCATGTTGACTAGCCGCCATACGAAGCTCATCTTCTTTTTTCTTTTCTCCTAGATAGGTAGAACCTAAAGCATTAAGAGAATAAGAATATCGGTTTTCATCCAACAAAGGCGCGGCAATCATTGTGTCAAGGACTTTTCCTTTTACTTCTATTCCTACAGTTCGTAACCATCCTAAATCATATTGCGCGTTATGAAAGACTACAGACATGCCGTGTTTAAGTTGATCTTGTAGCCAAGTAATTATCATTTTCTTTGACATATTACCACCGCCCTCATGACCAAAAGGCAAATACGCTTTCCAATTGGAAGACGCAACAGCAATCCCGATCAACCGACCATCGTTCCTTGCCCACCCTGGGCCTAATGTTAAAAGATTTGGATCAGAAGTTTCTACATCAATAGCTATAATTTTTTCTTGAGATAGATCAGGAAGAATACTTGGAGGAGTCCACGTAGGTTCATTAAATAAATCTTGCTCATACATCGTCATTTCCGTAATCTGCCGCTAAAGCCGCCCAAATCCCTGTGTAGGCTGTAGCATCGGCTCCATCATCAGGATTAAAAACACCCTGTTCATCTCTTGCTACTTTAAGCAACGTCATACAAAAAGCTACTTGTTTAGGAGATATTTTTGTTCCCAAGTAAGAAGACCATAGTCCGGCTATCCTAACATGAAGCAATCGATAGTCTCCATGTTGTTCAGCTCTTTTACCTCCTACTAACTCAGCGGCTTTTAATAAAGTTTCTTTAGGTCTCATAGGTTATAGTACCTTTCTGTTTCTGGTTGCATAATATGCAAATTTTCTTTTGTACGCGTTACTCCTACATAAAACATGCGGTGTAAAGTAGAGGGCCTTGTAATCATTTCTTTAGAAGCCGCATACGATATATCTGATACTAACAGGATATTATCATTTTCTCCACCCTTCATAGAGTGAATAGTGCTAAGTTTTATTCTAGGACTTTTAACATTGTCGCCACGTTTTAAAGCGTTTAGCAAATAGTTTTGTGTGTTAAGTCCCACCTTACCTAACACTTGATGCCATCTTTGTGATCCGTCAACCAATAAACCTAAGTTATCTTTTAAATAATCCATACGAAACACACTTTCTGGCGGATGGTCTAAAAACTTTCTAGAGCGCCCTCCAAATCCTTTTTTAAATCCTTCGTTAGCATTCATGTGGTCGTATATATTTCTTACTTGACTGATTGTTACTTCTTGACCCTTGCATAGTGACTCCCAAGATAGTATCGCTTCATACAATTTTCTTGGTACACTTGGGTGGTCATGCCTGCTATAGATCCAACCTTCTTCTCTCAGTTGCATAGCGTATTTATCTAACAATCTATTTGTAGACGCTAAAATTGTCCACTCGCCCGATTCAATAGGAACCTCCTCCAGAGAATTATGATAATAGATAGATCCTTTCTCTTTTTTAGGATGCCATTCTTTAGGCGCGCGATCATCTATTCGTGTTACTATTTGTTGCGCTTGTTCCCAGACTGATTGCGGAATACGGTACGATTGGTTTAACACTTCTTTCTCTTTAGTGGCCGATAGAAAAGCTTGCACGTCCGCTCCTTGAAAGTTCATGATTGCCTGATCATCGTCACCGGTAAATATCTGTATGTTAGGAGATTGTCTAATGGTATCAATCATTTTCCATTGCAATGTTGATAAGTCTTGCGCTTCATCTACTATTAAAGCTTCTAGGTCTGGACATTGGTCTTGCGCTATAAACTCTTCTATCATATCCGTAAAGTCTACTTTTCCTTTAACTTTTTTATAATTCTCATAAGCTTCTACCAACCGCGTTAACTCAGAATAAATTAAATTGTAGTTGCCTTCTTCCTGAAAAACTTCTTCTAACGATTTTAAACGGCTCCTGGACAACTGATAGATCTTTAAATATTCGTCGCCTTTTTGATTGCCTATCCATTCAAAATCACTTTCTGTATCTTTACCCGTAGACTTGCTTGCAAAATCTAAACCAACCTTATGACCTATTTCCCGCATATCTTTACCGCGTAATACGTCCGTAGTTTTATAACCCAGTGACCCAAAAGCCATAGAGTGTAGTGTACGAAAGTATGGTAAGTCTTCTTCTGAAATATTCCAATCTTTGCACACACGTTCTTTACTTTCTCTAGCCGCCTTCTTACTAAAAGACACACAAGCAATACGCTGAGGTTCTATACCACTTTGTATATAGTCTTGAATAAGATTAGAATTTGTTTGGGTTTTTCCACAACCGGGAGGGCCTAGTATTGTTTTCTCTATTTTCAAAAGGGTGTTTCCTCATCCGGTTTAAAAGTAACTGCAGGAAGATCCACATCTCCTTTTTTAATCTCAGGAATAAACCAACACCGGACACTTTGCCACTTATCTTTATTATCTTTAAAACGAAACTGCTTGTCGGCTGTTCCGCCATTATTCATTTCTTTTAATCTTTCTGTGATCTGACCACGGGTATAGATCGTAAAATTATGTCTCTTTAAAAACTCTTGGAGAGCACTAAGCTTGAAATACGTATAGTCTTCCTCGGACCACGGCTTCCCGGTAATAATTTCTTCTGGACTTCTAGCCTGCAAACGTGCGGTGCAAAACATTTCAAGAAGTTCTTGGAACTGTCCTTTTTGTGTTAGCTCTTCTGGAACAGCTATCCGTGTCGCTGTCTCCAATAACACATCGATCATTTCTCTCCATTCATTGTCTTTCATCCGTGCAGGCATTTTATACATTTGTTCCATGCAGGCCCTTTGAAAGTCTACTTGCATCTGCAGTTGCCGAGTGCTTAGTTCTAATCGTGCGCCATCTACATCAATAAACCAAACAGGTGGTTCCGATTCTACAACACTTAATCCTCCAATGGTGGGAAACGATTGACCACTTCCTATACCAAATTTTCTAGACCGGCACATAGACTTATTGCAATGTGACCGTAAAGGTTCTTGCTTGCATGTATAAAAGTATTCTTTCTTTTCTAATTGGTTTTGTATGGTTACCATTTCTTTAGCCGGAAGTGGAGGATTGCAATACTCTTGATTATGTTTCTCTAACAAATCTTTCCATGCTTCTGGGCTAGACATTTTATAAAACAGTCCTACGTTAAGCATTACCATATTACGTCCGCCTTCAGGAACACCATACTCTGTTAATTGTTGTAAACACGGTGGCCCTTGTGGAAGAAGTTTTTCACTTACTCCTACCTGTAAGTCTCTTAATTTCTCTAATGTAATTTTGTTTTTGTTTGCTTTAAATAAAAACTCATCGAACCCTATGTCATCGCCCTCTACATTTAAAGCGTAACGTGTAGTATACTTTGCATTAAAGTATGGAAGGTTTATAAAATTTCCCACATCTCCGCGTTCTACTATTACTTCTTCTTGCTTAGGAAAGATCTCACATTGGCCATAACCTAGGGCAGAAGCAAACTCTGACAACCTATCTCTTAGTTCTGTCGCTGAAACTTTTTCTTTTAAAAATATATATAAATGAGCCCCGCCTGATTTAGACCGGCACACGGTCAACGGTAGCTTTAACTGTTTGATTTTCTTAAATAATTTTACTAAGTCTAGATCATATTCGTCAATGTCTAATGCTCCAAACAAACATTGGTTGTTTTCATCAATGGGTATACTGCCTACACCTTTCTTTCCTTCTAGGTGCATTTGCACAAGCTCTACGGTTAACGGTTCCCGAACAATAAAGCTTTTTGCTTGTTGTTTACCATTTTTTTGAGAGTCCATGACTTCTGTTTGTCCATGCGCTCTACTAAACCCTGCAAACAATTCTATAAATTTTTGTGCTTTTTCTTGCATAATACATAAAGATGCCCCCATGGGACAATGGGGGCAATCTCTCTAAAATGGAATTTCGTCTGTATCAGTAGGTAGAGCGGGCTTTAATTCTCCGCTACTAACGCTTGAATGCAAAGCTTTTGCATCTTGATAAGCTTCCATTGTAGAAACCTGACCTTCATGTTTTATTGACCATGAATTCCAAGAACCTTTATCGTTACCATCCTCAACAGATGTTAACTTATACATATTAGCAAACGATGGTAAAGTTTTACCGTTATGCTTTTGCATCATCATTATACTTAACCATTGACGTGACTTTTTTAATTGTGTCTTTTTCATGTCAATAATAGCATTCTCTAGATTTCCATCTGAGTGCACTATCTTTACATAATGTTGTGCTGTACGAACTAATTCGTTACCACTTTCTAAAAGTTCTAGACCTGATTCTGTGTCCCGTACGGCTTTACGTACATCGTCAGAGTTAGGAGAAAGTTCTGACACAAACCCTCCACCCTGAGAACGCGGAATAAATTCTAAAAGTTTTAGTTGGAAGTAAACAGGTATAACTACTACACCCTTTTCTCCTGCCCAAGTCTTTTTTGTAACAGTGTTAAAAATATCACCAGAAGATGCGCCTTGTATAAAACCCGCATCAGACTTTTTTAGTTGCGGACTTAACGCCTGGATTATTCTTAAAAACGGAATTTGAATATCAGAAGATGTTACTTCTTCAAAACCACTTCCTATGTCGGACTCAAATGCTGTTGTTAGATCTGGTAAATTATCAGCCATGTTATTTTTCCCCTTTTATTTTAGCTGTTTGACCTACATATGCTTTAAACAATTCTAGATCAATCGGTTGATTAGCTTCCACACGTTCACGCACCAACTTTTTTAAAGTCGATGGTTCTACCCATGTCCGCGCTGTTGTGTCGTGTCCTTTGTCTTCAAGCTCAGATTGCAAAGAACGAGCGGAATTATCTTCATTAATGCCAAATGAAATCTGTACTTGGTTTTTAATAAAGTCTTCTGCGCCAATGTCGCGTAAATGTCCTATAGCACGTTCTTTGTCCATAGGATCTTTAGGCATGGTTGCTTGAACAAAGGTAGTTAAAGATACCGTGTTACCGTCTACCGTTAACTTATCTATGCCCATCTCAGCCATTTTTGCAGGAATTAACTCATACTCGTACCTTTGCTTTTTTGACTTTAAAAGCTTGAGGTCATCTTCTTTATCTTTGATGTCTTTTATTAAATCGGAAGCTGATTTCACTAATTGACTTAGTTCTTGTCCTCCGTCCGTTGTTACATTCTTAAATGCATTTGCATCTGCTGTAATCTCACTCCAAACATCGATCTTTTTTTCACTCATTATAGTACATCCTCTTCAGGTTAAAGGTTAAGGTCTTCGATTCCTCCTCGAATAGATATTCTTACCGGATAATATATACGTTCTATTTTATCCCATTTTAGAATATTAACTCTACCAGAGTTAAAATCACTAGCAATGGCAAATGCAACGCCTATTATAGCGGGGTCCCCGATAGCCAATAGCCAATCGTCATCATCAAACCCTTTTAGTTTACGCTTAATCTGCGCAACTAATCGCCCTGTGTTAAGGTGAAGCTGATCATTAAAATTTGCTAAAGGAATCAATTCGCCCCATTTGGTTGCAGATATTATATCTACGCGGGGGTTTTCTTGTGCTACAAATACTTTGTTTGCCATTGAGTTCTCTCTTTCTTGTTTACGTTTAATCACGTTAATCTAATTAAATATAATTGTAAACTATTTTTTTTGACTTATTATAATTATTCTGTTTATATATAAGAATTGTTAATAGAAAGTGAGAAATATGTCTTATACGTTTAAGACGAAACCCTTTGATCATCAAGCCGATGTTTTAAAGCTGTCATGGAAAGCTTTGAACTGGGCTTACTTCATGGAAATGGGTACAGGAAAATCCAAAGTCTGCATAGATAATGCCGGCATACTTTTTGAATTAGGTCACATTGATACGTTCATAGTTGTTGCACCTAAAGGCGTTTACCGTAATTGGGCTCAGATAGAAATTCCTGTGCATCTACCAGATCGTATTGAACGTGACACCGCTATGTGGTCATCAACTCCTAAACGTGAACAGAAAAAACAATTGGAATCTTTTTTAGCGCCTAACGTATCAGAAACCTTGCGCATATTGGTAATGAATGTTGAAGCGCTGTCTACTGTCAAAGGTACACGGTACCTTGAAATGGTATTAAAAAAATCAAAAGCTATGTTTGCCGTAGACGAATCGACCACTATTAAAAGTCCAAAGGCTAGACGTACTAAAGCTATTATAAAAATAGGACGACACGCTAAGTATAAAAGAATTCTTACGGGTTCTCCCGTTACACAATCGCCTATGGATCTTTGGGCGCAATGTAATTTTTTAGATCCTACTTTGTTAGGAGATGTTGGCGACAATTATTATCAGTACCAATACCGTTACGCTATTATGAAAAAACGTACGATGGGTGCACATTCTTTTAATTTAATAGTAGGGTATAGAAACCTTGAAGCTTTAGCCGAACTGTTAAAAACATTTTCTTCACGCATCATGAAATCCGAATGTTTGGATTTGCCTTCTAAGATTTACACCCAACGGCATATTCAACTGACTCCCGATCAATCTCGTATATACATGGAGATAAAAGAATACGCCTTGTCTTATCTGAGCGATACCGAGTTTATGACAGCACCTAATGTTATGACGCAACTTTTACGTCTGCAGCAGGTTTTGTCCGGACATTCTAAAACCGATGAAGGCGATATAGTAGAAATAAAAGACAACCGTTTGCCTGAGTTAATGCAATGCCTGGAGGATGTATCAGGTAAAGTTATTATCTGGTCGCGTTTCCGTTATGACATAAAAAGAATTCATGCTGAACTGACTAAGGTATACGGGCCCTTGTCCACGGTAACTTACTTTGGTGATACGACAGATGAGGATCGCACTAAAGCTATCGAACAATTTCAAAAAGGAGACGCGCGGTTTTTTATAGGGAACCCGCAAACAGGAGGGTATGGTATTACTCTTACCGAAGCAAACACGGTGGTGTATTTTGCAAACAGTTTTGACTTAGCAGTACGTATGCAGTCAGAAGACCGGTGCCACCGCATCGGCCAAACCCAGCACGTTACTTACATAGATCTTATTGCGGAAAAAACAATTGATGAAAAAATTGTTAAGTCTTTACGTAATAAGATGGATATAGCCAGCCGAGTAATGGGCGAAGATTTAAAAGAATGGCTTAATTAACTAAGGAGAAAGAAATGTCAGAAAGTTTTATAAAATGGTTGAATCGAATTTTTGTAGGAGAGCCACAAAAAGATTTGGAGCAAATGAATAAAATTGAATTAGAGCGTAAAGGAAGAGAAGTTGGAATAGAATTAGACCGACGATTAAAAAAAGCGACTTTAGTAAAACAATTAAGAAAAAAATTGGGGAAATAATATGGAAAGTAATCCTTATGAAGGAGTTAATGAGTTTTATGAAAAGCTTACAGACTTTGTAAACGGCGAAAAGAAATTTAATAATAGTAATAAAGTTGTGTTATTATTTCGTTTGGCCTTAGAGCTAGGCGGAGCGGATGATGAGATGGGCTTACAAGAAATGTGTTACCTTATGTCTAAGCTACAATATACTACGTTAGGTATTATATTAGGTAAAGAAGAAACCTTTAATGGTATACTGGAAGAGTTCGATGTGAGTCGTACTAATCCTAATTAACTTTGACAACGGTAAACAAAAAACAAGGATGGGGGGAAGAGTCTTTTATGGGCGATCCCTCCCGCAAAAAACAAGAACATTGGGCGCATATACTTTTAGAATTGCGCAACAAATCGGGAATGTCTCGGGTGCAATTAGCGGAAGAGTCGGGAGTCGGGGTATCCACAATAGAAAACTACGAACGAAAAAAGATTTCGGAACCTTCTATTTATAAAATTGAATCTTTGCTCCAGGCAATGGGGTATGAGTTAGATGCTATTTTTATTGATCATTAAATATTTCTAGCGGTAGGAACAGTCCAAGGAGTCCAAACTTCTTTTTTTCCTCCATGATATTCTCGGGCATGACCCTCACTTATTAATGTTGCACAAATGTCTTGCCCTTCTACTATCGGGATTGCTAATATCCTCCCAAATTTGCCTTTTTTTTGCTTTACCGTTTGTATAGTAAACTTTTTCGGTAGTAATTCTTTAAGTCGGGCTTTTGCTTGTAATCCTAAAGCTTTCTCTTCTAAATTACGGGTGCGTGACTCTGGGGTGTTTATTCCCTGCAGACGAATTCTTTCATTAGCTAACGTAACCTTGAAACCCAGATCTACGTCCACATCAATTGTGTCGCCGTCCACTACGCGCCGTAATGTGCAATTATATTCATACATTAGAAAAGTATATACTTTTTTCGGCAGGGTTGTTTGTGATATCCGCCGACCTCAGCTTAAACCACCATGAACTCATTAATGCAACCGTTATCAACCAACTTTTTGACGTTTTGTCGGGGTATAAATCTTTTGCTATGTCTTCGGGTTTTGCTCCGCGTTTAGCAAAAGATCGGGCTTCTCTTATTGCTTGCTCCATACACTCAAACAATAGTTCATCTTTCGTCATCATAAATTTCCCTTATAAAAATCGGTGTTTCTTCGCCCATCCAAGCGCCCACTACATTAAACTCAAAATAATCGATAGCTTCTTCTTCCGTCATCCCTTGAGCCATTAAGATCTTAATACATTTGTTTACGTCATAGGCAAGGATGTCTAGCTGACCGCACCGATTGCCAATACCAATAATGGCTTCATCGAAGCCGTCAGCCCGCAACATATTAAGAGAGTAAGCCTACTAGGAAACTACCTAGCGCTATACAGATATAAAATTCTAATCCCATTTTCTTTCTCGCTTTCTTTTTTTTGTGCTTTTTAAAAAATTTCATAACTATATACTTGCACACATTAGTATGTAGATAAAGATTAAAATGTGCAATGACCATGATACTCCTAATATTGTCCAACAAACTTTCATCATTACTTTCTCTCCTTCTGGTTAACCTAAAACTTCCCAATCGGTTTTAGGTGTTATTACATGGCACTCTGGACACTCCCGTTCTTGCCATGTAAAATTGTACACTACGGACGGTGCGTGGCAATTGGGACACCACACTTGTCTTCTTTTGCCCTCTACACCGTCATAGGATCTTACTTTCGTATGTTTTGTTACCTTGCTCATCTTTTTGTATATGTTTTTTCTCTAAGTTTACGCATCAATACAGCTAGGTTAGTTGCCCAATAGTTCTTCGCCCAATCGGACTCGGATCTATTTAGGCAAGCAATCGTATTGTCGATTAGTCTTTCGTATTCATCTGGCATCACTCCACCTCCCTATTAATAAAATCGTCAATAAATCCGCCAACATAACAATCGACAATCTCCTCATCCGCTTCATTAAACATCACAAGGTTTGCCCAATCGTCTTTCTCGCCTTCTTTCTGCATGTGCAATTCTACTACGGCATCAACACTTCTAATGTGTTCCATAATATCTTTAAAGTCTGTATTATCTTTACATAAGTGTTCGCCCTCACACAATAATTCAAACTTCCATCCATGTCTTAATCCAGACTTTACTAATTCTTCTGCTTCACTAATCATTTTACATCCTCCATAAATGCTTCACCTAACCTAGACTCCCATGCTTCTGGTACTACCCATCCAACCATGTTCATTAACTCTTGCAGTTTAGGATACAGTTCTTCATAATCTGGGTCATCTGCAAGTCTGCACGATAACTCATAAATAAATTTATGAAAATGTTCTTGCATTACTTCTCCGTCAAAACCTTTATATTTATATTCCATTATTCTTCCTCCCTAGTTAAATAATCTCTGACTGCAGGTATATCTCTATAAAGTTCCATCAATACGACGTGGCTCTTTAAAGGTTTTTTTGTCCCTGCTTCCCACCGTTGGACACTGGCTTGTCCAAATCCGCAGACATCAGCAAACTTTTGTTGGTTACTAAAATATGTTTTTCTTAATTCTTTTATGTCTTTACTGTTCATTGGTTTAATATTCCTTCCTCAATTAATGCTCCGAAGTTTATCGGATTAATTATTTTAACATGATGGATTTTAGCTTTCCATTCTCCGTCTACGGAAATAGGTCTGCCATTCTCCTCATACTCGATGTCATGATCCTCTGCATAGATTTCTCTAAGCATCTCCTCACGACCTTCATCACTTGTCATCCATCCATTCTTTTGCTTGTATATCATCCAAGAATAGGTGTACCAGAAATGATCGCCAATGCTTTCCTCACAAATAATTAATACTCTGGTTTGCGACTCATACATCATCGGCTTTCTCCTTTAAATACTTAGTGTAAATCTTATGTATTGTTTCATAATCTTTGTCGGCTATTCCCGACTTTTTAGATGCCATGCTATCTAAAAAGTCATCAAACTTAATTAGGTATTCTTTAGTCATTAGTATTCTCCCTTTCTAATTTAAATTGTGCCATTTCTTTATCTCTTTCTACTTCGAATTCTTGCTCTATTTCTATTAAACATTCCTCGCATAGGTATTGATCATCTGCAGGAATGCGGTTGACAAATTTGCCAGATCCAAAGCTCGTGTCCTCCCCGCACTCCTTACATAGATCTGGCGACTGCTGTTCTATAGATTTAGACCATGCCATTTTTCTAAACCTCCCCATCGTTATTCTCATCTTCTCCTATTTCTCTGAGCCAGTCATTAAAGACATTATCTACATGGTTAGGCATATCCTCCGTAAGTGGTACAGACTTAGGATTGTCTGACCACTCTACTAATATTGTGTACCCAACTATGTGCCTATCTGTGGTTGGTATTGTGTTTATATCTCTAGACATCATCGTCCTCCTCAACTTTACTTGGGTCAAAGGCTTTAGGATCTGTTGGTGCGACGTAATCTGACCACGGTCTGTACTGGTACTTACCTTTGTCATCGCCATAGTCACAAGCACCGCCTTGTCTTTTTAGATCAAACAATGCAATAACTTCCTGCAATGCTTCCATCATTTCTTCCACTTCCGAGTACCGTAAACATGCTACTCCTCCATCGGTAAGGGTTTGATTTATATTCTCTACTTTATTGACTAATGTTAATGTTTCTTTACTTATTTTCTTCATGCTTTCTCTCCTTCTTTTAATTGTTGTTCTAATTCATGTTGTAAACTAGCTAAATACCCATCTATAAAGGCTCTTTTTTCACTCATAGTTTTATAGTTATTTAATTCTACTTTTAACTTTTTTATTTGTCTGCCGTTCATACGATTTCTCCTTTATCTAATGTTGCTAATAATTCTGCTACATAATTTTGATCTACATAGGTTAACCTTCCTATTAGATATGCTACAATTTCGTCCTTAGTTGTTAAGCCTTGACTTAAAGCTTCGCCCACTAATTCTTCATGTTCTATTACTACGTCACTCATGCCACCCATTATTCTTCTCCCTTAGTTGATTTATTTAATCTGCCGTCAGCATAAAAAGAATTTTGATATTGTTTTGTTGCTAACTGCACTTGGTCATCATTAAAGCATTGCGGAAAAGCCATGACCACATACACCCAATCACAAGCCTCTTCCCAATATCTCTCATCACCTTTATAAGGTGTTGCTAATGGGAATAATTGTTTAAGGACTTTGATACGATGGTGTGATAAAACATAACCGCCATGCGTTGCTGTTGTTACAAGGTGTATTCCTTGTGCTACGGGAAGTGCTGTTTCTGCTTCCCCCCAGATGGTGTGTTTAATATAATCTTCCAAGTTACTGTTCCTCTCTTTAAAGTATATCCTCTTCAGGTTTAGTGCCTTATGCACAATTTAAGTTAACACAATGCAATAAACGATGCAAGCATTATTATCATATGGTATTACATGGTATTATTTTTAATTTTGTTGCGCCTTATATATACGGGTCAAATATATTTTTGTGTTTGAAAATGAAAATATGGGCGAGTAAAAGTGTAAAAGTGCAACGGCTGTGTTTTAGTTTTGCTGTGATCGTTGTTCATGGTGCATTGACAAGGAATTAGTTCGTCACAGTACTCGTCACAGTTCGTCCCAGAATAGGCTGTTTCGTACCACTTTATAGTTCGACGCGAGAAAACAAAAGTAAGTTTTTGTTTTGCTTTAATTGTTTTAGCCTGTATATATAAGACTATGAGTAAGTTAGACAAAAAAGCTTTAAGAATAGAAGAAGAGCATAATCGCAAACTCACTAATCGTCAGAAAGAGTTTGCTAGACATTATGTAGACGGAACACATTCTAATGCACAATGCGCAAGATTAGCAGGATACTCTGATGTAAATGGTATTTGTAAGATTCAAGCGCATAAATTATTAGACTCAGCTAAGTTCCCTCATGTTTCCGAATATATAAAAGAGTTAAGAGAAGAACGCGAAAAGAAATATGGAGTTACTCTTTTAGGTCAATTAAAACGTTTTGCGGATCTTTCCTCATCTGCAGAAGAAGCAGGTCAATTCTCTGCTAGTATTAATGCAGAAAGAATACGATCTGCTCTGGGTGGTTTAACTATAGATAGAAGAGAAACTAATCATTATCATGCTATTGAAAACATGAGTCGAGATGAGATTGAAGCACGTTTAAGTGATCTAAGAAAAGATCATCCTCAAATGTTTGTTGAAGCAGAATATAAGGAAGTAAATGACACAGCAACCAGAGAGCCTATTGTGGAACAGATTGAAGGAAAATCTTCCAAAACATTGGAACACGACTAGGATAGAAAACCGTTACGGCGGAGGTATTCCAGACGTACATATATGTGCGGATGGCTTTGCCTTCTGGGTAGAACTTAAAGTAACCAAAACTAACCGAATTGCCATTAGTTCTCATCAAGTTGGTTGGAATTACGCGTATAACCGCTCTGGCGGTGTTAGTTTTTACTTGGTAACCCCCCTCTTATCCCCCCACCTATATTTGTTTGGGGGGGAGTATGGACGGGAGTTAAAGCTTCACGGTCTAGCAACCAGTGGTTCGGGAACGGTTGTCCCTTGTGCATGGTCGGGTGACAGTTGGTCGGGCTTGATCGGAGCCATGACATCGGGTCGGGATCGGGTCGGGTCGGGTCGGGACAATTCGGGCTTCGGGTCGGGGGTCGGAGGTAATGACAATAACTGGAATAGTGACATTACCATAAACCACCAGGAATTGCCAGGCGACCAGGAAAAAAAACCAAAAATAAATCTCAATAATATTTAGATCCAGGCGCGGCCGTCACTGGCTGCAGCTATAATAATAAATCACATAAAACTTGTAATAATAATATCACTTGATATAATAAATTATTATTAATTAACTAAGGGAAAAATAAAATGATTAAATTTGAAAACTTTAAAAAAGTATTAACTGATAACGGCGTATCAGATACGCGCGTTGCCATAATGGCGGACGCCGTGAATTATTTGCATACCGCTATTAATGAGATGGACCAGCGCCAGCGCGAAAATTTTTTAAACGTCTACGGTGATGTTGCTGGCTTGGTTAATGATTTTGCAAGCGCCGAAGGACTAAACAAGATCCGCGCGCGCCAGCATATAGCACAAGAGCCACGCGCATGGCACGAAGACGAAAACGAGAGGTATTAAAAAATGAGTGCTTTAGGAATAACCCACACCGCAATAGCAAATAATACGACGTTATATTATAACAGTAAGTTTACAATTCGCGACGTATCCAATTATAATTTTAAAGTATTAAAACCAAGTACAAACAAAAAGCTTGGTAAAATTATTACCAAGGGAAAGCACAAAGGAAAAAAAATGTTTACGTTAACGTTAATAGAACGTGAAACATGCACGAATGAATGTGAACACTATTACGACTGTTACGGAAATAATATGCCATTCGCGCACCGTTTTGAAGTCAACCGCGCTTTTATGTTAAAACTAGAAAGCGACGTACACCACACCGCGCGCGCTAACCCTAGCGGTTTCATAGTGCGCTTGCATGTATTAGGCGATTTTGAAAGTATAGAATATGTAATTTTTTGGGAACGCATGCTAATATTATATCCTAACATGGCTATTTATGGATATACCCGCAATCATATAGATAGTGAATACGAACATATCCGCGGAATTGCCAAGGAATTAACGCGGATAAGATCCAAATATTCCGATCGATTCGCGGTGCGCTTCTCAAATAAATTAAACGAAAGTTTTAGCGCGAATAGTGAAGAGATAACAAGCGACGGAATCACTTGTTTAGCGCAAGTAAAAGAAAGTGTTAGCTGTAGCGCTTGCACATTGTGCTGGTCTAGTAAAAAACCAATTCGGTTTTTAACTCATTAAACCGCGCCCGTATATATAAGATCCAAGGCCCCGCGAGTGCGGGGCCTTTTTTTTGGGTCGGGTCGGGCCGTCGGGATCGGGTCGGGATTAGTTCGGGTCGGGTCGGGCTTTCAATAACAATAGCAAAATAATAATAATAAGATAATAACAATAATAATAATATATGCATGATTGATTATTAATAATTACCATGTTTCACGTGAAACATCAGTTGTTGCTTAAATGTCACATGATATAATAAAAGTAATAAAAAATAATAATAATGCTTTTTATTGTTGCATTGTTATATGTCACGTGATATTAATATATATATTAAGGACAAGCAACAACGCTAAACCTTAAAAACTAAGGAAACTAAAAATGACTTATGCCAACGAAAAAAAAGACTTTTTAAAAAACATATTAGAAAACTTCTCTAAACTGGAAGGCGACGGACACATGGTTATGAGACCTGCTTACTATACTGACTTAGGCTTTGATGCTGAGTTAGTAGAGAGTTGCGCCTCAATGACACCGTCAGACGAAGTAGGAGTCGTTCCTAATCAACTAGGTGTTAAGAACCTTACTTTCCTAGGAAAGTGTGTAAGTATTGTGAGTCCAGAATTTAGCTCTAATGCTTTAGGACGTGGATTCGCCGCCAGACAGTATCTGGCTGAGATTACGAGAGTAGCTAATGCGCTAGGCTTCGAAAATAAATAATCAACATGGGGCTGGCTTATACCCAGCCCCTAACTAAGGTAAACAAAATGAATAACTCCACTAGAAAAGACACCGAACTAATGATTAAGCTAAAGAAAAGAATTGATAAAGATACTGAAGCTTTAAACATTCTTAAGCAGAAGTACCGCGATAAATCCGAAGGTAAAGAAGCTTTGTTTGGATCTGCTTGGACGTGCTTCATTAAGGTCAAAGCTATTCAAAAAGTTAAACCTATCTTAAATACTAATGAAGCTAGATTAATTATAAATCTTGCCTTTAATCAGAAGTGGATAAATAAAAAGACCCATAGTAATTGCTTTAAAATTCCTGCAGTTCGCAAGCAAGAAGTATCTATATGGTCTAAATAATCGGGTCGGGACGGGTCTTAATCGACCCGTCAGCCCCTGCTACCCCTTAGGTACTTAGGTAGTAAGGCAAAAAGATAACGGGCTGTAATCGTTACCCACAGCGGGTCACAGCCCCCGGCTGCTCTTAGCGAGCGGAGCGAGCTAGTGTTTGGCACATATGATTTGATATATATTTTAATTCAGGTATAGTACCTCATGTTCAATGCACCGGAAGAAGTGATACGTGAAGTCTTAGCCTTAGAGCAAGCTAAGAAAAATTTAGTCGTCAGGGCAAAAGCTCAGGTAGACTTCATGGCTTTTGTTAAGCATGTTTATGACGGATTTATTGAAGGCGATCATCATAAAAAAGTTGCACAAAAATTTGAAAAGCTGGCCGCGAACCCTGGTTCACGAATCATTGTCAATATGCCACCACGACATACGAAGTCTGAGTTTGCTAGTTATTTGTTACCGGCATGGTTAATAGGTAAGAATCCTACCCTAAAAATTATACAAACTACGCATACGGCGGAATTGGCTGTGCGTTTTGGAAGAAAGGTAAGGAATCTTATGGAGCTTGATATTTATAAAGCTATTTTTCCTGACGTGGAGTTGCGTGTTGATTCTAAGGCCGCGGGCCGTTGGGAAACGGAACAGGGCGGGGAATATTATGCAGCGGGTGTGGGTGGTGCGATCACGGGCCGTGGTGCGGATTTATTGATTATTGATGATCCGCATTCGGAACAAGATGCGTTGTCGGAAACGGCGATGGAGAATGCGTATGAATGGTATACATCTGGCCCGAGACAAAGATTGCAGCCAGGGGGATCTATTGTGGTGGTTATGACCCGGTGGTCCTTGAAAGATTTAACGGGGAAATTGATTAAGGCACAGGGAGCGGATGTCATGTCGGACCAGTGGGATATGATAGAGTTCCCGGCTATTTTACCGAGCGACAATATATTGTGGCCGGAGTTCTGGAAGAAGGAAGAACTGCTCAAGGTCAAGGCATCACTGTCCCTGGCCAAATGGAATGCGCAGTGGCAGCAGAATCCAACGGCGGAAGAGGGCGCGATTATTAAGAAGGAGTGGTGGCGTGTGTGGGAAAGCAAAACGGTACCACCGGTCAGTTATATTATGCAGAGTTATGACACGGCCTTCTCGAAAAAAGAGACGGCGGATTATAGTGCGATTACGACCTGGGGAATATTCCAACCCGAGGAGGGGGGTCCAGAGCATATAATTTTATTAGATGCGCGAAAAGGAAGATGGGACTTTCCGGAGTTGAAGAGTACGGCGAAAGAGGAATATAAGTATTGGGAGCCGGACATGGTAATTATTGAGGCGAAGGCTACCGGTACTCCGCTCACGGACGAATTACGGGTGATGGGAATTCCTGTAATTAATTATACACCGAGTAAGGGACGAGATAAACATACAAGGATGCATATGGTGGCCCCTATCTTTGAGAGTGGTATGGTGTGGGCCCCAGATAAAAAATTTTCTGAGGATGTTATTGAGGAATGCGTAGCGTTTCCAAATGGGGACAACGACGATTATTGCGATAGTATGAGTATGGCACTTATAAGATATCGTAAGGGAGGGTTTATAAAACTTGACAGCGACCCCGAAGATGACGAACCTAGCTACCGAACACATACACGTCAATTTTATTAAGGAGAAGAATAATGGAATGGATTATGGGAAGATTAAAAGAACCTTCAACATACGCAGGCGCGGGTGTAGGGGTTATAGGTGTAGGTATTATTATTGACCAGCCAATATGTATTTTTATAGGGATTGCTGCGGCAGTCATATCTTTTGTATTGAAGGAAAAGGGGATACTATAGTATGGCACTTCCTTTAATAGGAGGATTGTTAGGGGCTGTTGGTGATATTGCTGGTTCATGGGTTAAGGGCAAAGTAGAAGAGAAAAAAGCCCTAACCTCTATAAAAGTAGCTAAAGCCAAGGCAGAAGCGACCGTTTACGAGAAACAGGCAACGGGCGAACTGGATATGGAGAAGTCCCTCACCGACCAAATGGGGGGTTCATGGAAAGATGAGGCCTGGACAATTTTTTTTATTGCAGTTTTGGCGGGATGCTTTATACCTTGGACACAGGATGCTGTACAAAAAGGATTTGTATTTTTAGATGAGAGCACACCGGATTGGTTTGCTAACTGTATTTATATATCTATATCAGCATCTTTTGGTTACCGTGTTGCTAAAGGTGGTATGGGTATGATAGGGGCAGTTAAAGGAACAAATAAAGTTTCTAGTAAAAAAGTTACAAAGGAAGAATAAACTATGGCACAAGGAAACGGAAGACTTCCTCCTTCACAAATTGATTCAGCTATGCCTGGATCCGGAATGGATTTAGAGGGTGGCGAAGATATCGAAGTAGAAACAGTTGAGGAAGAGACTCCTAATTTTGATGAAAGCATGGTTGAGGTTCAAGAAGATGGTTCTGTCAATATAAATTTTGAAGAAGCAGCAGCGGAAGAGTTATCACAAGAATTTGATTTTAATTTATCCGAAAGTATAGATGACGATACGTTAATGGAAATTTCTACGGAGCTGTTAGGTTTATATGAAGAAGATAAAGAAAGCCGCCAAGATTGGGAAAACTCTTATGCAGAGGGACTCAAACTTTTAGGATTAAAATACGAAGAGCGTGATGAACCTTTCCGTGGGTCTAGTGGTGTTACGCATCCTGTTATTGCAGAAGCGGTTACACAATTCCAAGCGCAAGCGTATAAAGAATTATTACCGGCAAGTGGCCCTGTTAAATCTCAAATTATAGGGGCGACAGATACACAAGTAGAAGCGCAAGCGCAACGTGTACAAGATTATATGAATTATCAAATAATGAATGTAATGGAAGAGTACGATCCGGAAATTGATAGATTATTGTTTTATTTACCATTAGCGGGAAGTGCTTTTAAGAAGGTATATTTTGACGACACTTTAGATAGAGCGGTATCTAAGTTTATACCCGCCGATGATTTAGTGGTTCCATACAACGCTACCGATTTACAATCTGCATCACGCGTAACGCATGTTGTGCGGATGTTAGAAAACGAAGTAAAAAAATTACAGGCGGGAGGATTTTATAGAGACATACCCTTGCAGCCGTATGAAGAAGACGATGAGTTAAGGGATAAAGAAAGAGAGATTTCTGGCATATCTAAAACTTCTGTGGACAGTGATTGCACTTTATTGGAGTTTCATACAAATTTAGATCTTGAAGGTTACGAGCACATGGATCCTTTTGCTAATGAACCTACAGGAATTAAACTTCCCTACATTATTACAATAGATTTAGAAAGCGGAAAAGTTTTAGCTATTCGTAGAAACTGGAAAGAGGGCGATGAGCTATATAAAAAACTTCAGTATTTTGCGCACTATAAGTTTTTACCGGGATTAGGTTTTTACGGTTTAGGATTATTACACATGATAGGTGGTTTGGGTCGTTCCGCTACCTCCATTCTTCGTCAGCTCATCGACGCGGGTACATTAGCCAATCTCCCTGCTGGTTTTAAAGCAAGAGGTATTCGGATCCGTGAGCCTGACGAGCCCCTGTCTCCCGGCGAATTCCGTGATATAGATGTTCCTGGTGGAGCCTTAAAAGACAGCATTCTTCCTCTTCCCTATAAAGAGCCAAGTCAAACTTTAATGCAGCTTTTAGGATTTGTGGTTGACGCTGGGAGACGATTTGCAGCCATTACGGATATGCAAGTTGGCGATGGTAATCAATCTGCAGCCGTAGGAACAACGGTAGCCTTATTAGAAAAAGGTTCTAAAGTAATGTCGGCGATTCATAAACGGTTACATTACGCGCAGAAACAAGAGTTTAGAATGTTAGCAAAAGTTTTTGGTGAGTACTTACCACCAATGTATCCATACAATGTTTATGGTGCGGAAGCTTCTATAAAACAAGCGGACTTTGACGATCGTGTCGATGTTGTGCCGGTATCCGACCCAAATATTTTTTCTGTGTCGCAACGTATGGCTTTAGCGCAAACACAATTACAACTTGCTCAGTCTAATCCAGAAATGCATAATATGTACGAAGCGTATAAAAGAATGTATGAAGCGGTAGGCGTACAAAACATAGAAGCTATTCTACCTCCGCCACAACAACCGGAACCTATTGACCCTGCAATAGAAAATGCGCGGGCTTTAATCCAAGAAAATTTACAAGCTTTTGAAGAGCAAGATCAAGATGCACATATTGCAACACACGTTGCCTTTATGAAATCTCCAGTTGTTGCTTCTACGCCACCAATCTTTGCGTTATTATTAGCGCATGTTTGTGAGCATATAGGTTTAAAAGCAAGAGGAGTTGCTATGATGGAAGCGATGGATGCGGCACGTCAAGCCGAAGCACAAGGATTACCAGCTCCTGCTTTTGATGGCGAATCAAGAGTGGCTGTTCTTATTTCACAATACACTGCAGAAATACTACAATTGTTTGCTCCTCCACCAGAAGGAGAAGTTGATCCATTGGTAGCGTTACGTGAGAAAGAATTAGAAATTAAAGCGACAGATATACAACGTAAAGCATTAGAATTTGACGCACGCATGGAATTCGAGCAGAATCGTGAAGAAGGTCGCCAAGAATTAACAGCGGAAAGAATTAATTCTAGTGAGGACATTGCGCAGTTACGTGCAACGGTTGCTAGAGAAAAGATGCGTAAGGACTATAAGGTAGGAAACTAATGGCATTATACCAAGGAAAAACAGTTTCGCTCAATAAGCCTATGAAAGGTGACGTAAAAAAGTTTAAAGTCTTTGTAAAGTGCGACGGAAAAGTAAAGAAAGTTAACTTTGGTGATAAGAATATGACAATTAAATCACACATTAAAGCCAACAAAAAAAGTTATTGTGCGCGAAGCGGTGGTATTAAAGGAGCAAGTGACAGATGTTCTGCTAATTACTGGTCACGTAGACAATGGAAGTGTGGAGACGCGTAATGGCAAATAAAACAGTAGATGCACCCGACGGATTTCATTGGATGAAAGATGGAAAAGGTTACAAACTTATGAAAGGCGATTATGCACCGCACCCAGGAGCGGTTAAAAAAGCGTCTTTTTCCGTGCAAAAACAACATAAAGGCGGAAAGAAAAAAACATGAACAAGCCAACCGTAACCAAAGTAGCATCTAAACTTGAAACACATGAAGCGGTGTGTGCAGAACGTTGGAAAGAAACTATTATAAGAATAAAACGCTTAGAACATATAATGATAGGCGCAGCGGGAACAATTATTATATTATTATCAACAATGGTATGGAGAACATAATGAAAAGAGATAAAGGACTAGCCGGTCAAATGGCGGAGCAAATGTATATTCCTAAGAATGCTGCTAAAGGAATGTTAGCAAAAGCTAAGAAAATGAATGACCGTGACGGATTTATGGGCGGCGGTTCAGCGCATAGCAGCGGAGTACGTCGTTTACAACAATCTAAAATGAATATGGCCGGAGGCGGAACAGCCCGTCGTGCAGGCGTAGCCATTAAAGGTTTTACATTTAAGGGGATATTCTAATGGGTGTAGAAAATTGGTTAAAAAACTTTACAAAAAAACAAATAAAAGAAGGACGAATAAAATATATAGATAGTAATGCTGCTGACAGTATGTCTCTTCCTGAGTTCATGTATAAAGAATATGGCAGGAAAAACGCAGCAGGTGGCGTAAGTTTAGATTTTGAAGAAGGCGAAGTAGCTAGTAGCATGTTCACAGGTGGTGCAGCTATTAAAGGACGTAACTTTAGTGGTAACTATTAACAAAGGAGAAAAATAATGGCGAAAGAAAAAGTAGGTCGTGGTAATTATGGTACGCAAACAACCAGAGGTCGTGCCCAAGATGCTATGGAACAAGTAATCAAAGACATAGGGAAGAAAGGTAAATCTGAAGGACATAGAGCTCCTTTAGCTCTTGGTCAAGAGATAGCCATTACAGGTTCTAAATTACCTAATAAAAGAACCAAGTTCCCAAATGTTTTTACTGCAACCGAAACAGCAACACCTAGCAGATTTAACAAAAGCAAAACTTATGGCAAAGCTCGTAATATGGGCGGCACTATGAAAAATTATAGAGATGGTGGTATAGAAGCAGCAGACAAAGAAGGTAGCCGTTTAAGTATTTCTATGGAAAGACAAGAAGACGCAGGATACTCTCCATCCGAAGCCGACTTTGATCAGCAAAATAGATTAGCTGCAGAAGGTATTATGGAAGTAGGAGCGGAAGTTAAAACTATACAGGGTCATAACTCACGCGCTTCATTAGGTGAAACGGAAGGTGTTCGTGGCACAGGAGCGATGGTTAAAGGAACGAAGTTTGACGGAGTCTTTTAGTGGATTCATTGAATTTTGCGTATGCTATTCTTAAAGGAATACAAGAAAGAATAGCATTAACAGAACAGGCCATACTCGCGGGTAATCCTAAAACTATGGAGGACTACCGCCAACTGGCGGGCGAGTTAAAAGGTTTGCAATTTGCAGAGCGTGAAGTTAAAGATGCTCTGGATAGAAACGAGAAAGCAGAAAGTAATTGAAAATTGAAAGGATAACTAATGTCGAAAACACTTTATGTGCCCGACCATGTTGTGAAAGCAACCAAGAAAAAGAAAAATGTCAACGTAGAACCTTTATATAAACCGCAAGATGCTAAAGTTCTTGATCCGAGTTTAATAGAGAAAAACCTTAAAGAAAGACTTCCTCAACCTACTGGGTGGCGTATTTTAGTCATGCCGTATATGGGGAAAGCAACAACAGACTCAGGAATTTATATTCCGGATGCTGTAAGAGAGCGTGAACAATTGGCAACAGTTGTAGCGTACGTACTTAGAGTTGGACCATTAGCGTATAAAGACCCGGTAAAGTTTGGCGGAGATTTTGAGCCTTGGTGCAAAGAAGGCCAGTGGGTTTGTATTGGCCGTTACGCAGGAGCACGTTTTAAAATAGATGGCGGAGAAGTTCGTATTCTTAATGATGACGAAGTGATTGCAACTATTTTAGAACCAGATGATGTTAAACATATTTAAAGGAGTATTAATATGCCCGAAGGACAATTAGAAGTTGGCGAAGCCGAAGAAGAATCCGTAGACATTGATGTGGATCCAAACGCTAAAACGATTAGAAGCGATGCGGAACCAGAGCAACCACCAGAAGTAATTGAAGAAGAAAAAAAAGATGAACTAGAAGATTATAGTGCAGGTGTTAAAACCCGTATTGATAAACTTACTAAACGTATGCGCGAAGAAGAACGCCAAAAACAATCGGCGGTTGAATTTGCAGAAAACGTTAAAAAAGAAAACGATAACTTAAAATCTCGTTTGCAAAATTTAGATAAAGGTTATCAAGAAGAGTTTGGAGGACGGATTGAATCTCAACTAACAGGAGCTAAACGTGCTTTAAAAGATGCACATGAAGCAGGAGATAGTGACAGGCTTGTAGAAGCGCAAGAAGCTTTAGCTACATTAACTGTAGAAAAATCAAAGTTAAAAAAACCTGTTGAGCAAGTAGATCCAGTACCTCAAGTTCAGCAACAACCTCAACAACAAGCTCAGCAGCAGCAACCACCAGATCCAAAAGCTGAGGCCTGGGCTAACAAAAACGAGTGGTTTGGACATGACGAAGTTATGACATATGCCTCATTTGGCATCCACAGGCGTTTAATTGAAGACGAAGGGTTTGACCCACAAAGTCAAGAGTACTATGCTGAACTCGATAAAAGATTAGCGTCTGAGTTTCCACATAAGTTAGGAACCCAGGCTACTAACGGAGGAAGTCGTAAAGTTGCGTCCGCTGAGACTTCCAAATCCCGCAATAAAGGTGGACGAAAAACTGTGCGGTTGTCGCCTTCACAAGTAGCTATAGCCAAAAAGCTGGGCGTACCGTTAGAAGAATACGCAAAATATGTGAAGGAGTAAGAAAATGACAAACGAAAAAATGGAGAACACAACTCCCCAAAGTAATACGAGAACAGCACGTGCTCAAGAAACTCGCGAAAAGAATGCACGCAGAGGGCCCTGGAAGCCACCATCAGCTTTAGAAGCGCCGGAACCACCTGAAGGTTATGTTCATAGGTGGATTCGAGCAGAAGTTATGGGTTTTGACGATCGTAAAAATGTTTCAGCTATGTCACGAGAAGGTTGGGAATTAGTACGAGGAGACGAATACCCAGATTTTGATGCTCCAACAATAGACGACGGCAAACATGCCGGAGTTATAGGAGTAGGTGGATTATTACTTGGCAGGTTGCCTATCGAAATCGCAGAACAGCGAGATAACTATTATCGGGCACGAACCCGCGATCAAATGGCAGCTGTTGACAATGAGTTAGCTCGTTCTCAGCATCCTGCAATGGCTATTCATAAGCCAGAAAGAGAAACTCGTGTAACATTTGGAGGTTCTCGCAAGAGTGAGGACTAATTTTTTTAACCGTATTATAGAAGAGGATATACTATAATGGCAAATATTAATGGAGCTTTTGGACTTAGACCTTTAAAAATGCTTGGTCAAGGTGCAAATACTACAGGTGCCACGGAATATAGAATCGCCTATGACAATTCAAACGTACTATACAGAGGACAAGCCGTTATTCCTACAGCTGCTGGAGTCATTGATGACTTACAAGCTGCTGCAGGTGGAACAGTCTCTATAGTAGGTGTGTTTTGGGGGTGTGAATATGTTTCTAGCACAACAGGTAAAACAACCTGGAGTAATTATTGGCCTGGATCTGGAGCGGATAGTAACCACCCAGTAAAGGCTTTCGTGTACGACGATCCTAATCAACTGTTTGTAATAGCAACTAGTGTTAACACTGGTGCAGCAACAGAAGCTTTAGTAAGAGCTGATGTTTTTTCTAATGTTCAAATGGCAAGTGGTAACAGTGGTTCTACAACTACTGGTATTTCTTCAGCTAGTGTTGATCTAAGCACAGCAGCAGCAACTAACACTTTTCCTCTACGTATTGTAGGCATTGAAGACGATCCTGCAAACGCAGATTTTACTGCTGTAGGAATTGGCTTAGTCGTTCGTATTAATAACCACTTTAACGCACCTACTGGATCTATCGTCCAAGGTACCGTTTCAACAACTGGCGTATAGGAAGGACTTAAAACATGGCAATATCTAGAGCACAGCTCGCCAAAGAGCTAGAACCTGGACTCAACGCCCTTTTTGGTCTTGAGTATAACAGGTATGAAAACGAAGCGGCAGAAATCTTTGATACAGAATCATCAGAAAGAGCATTTGAAGAAGAAGTAATGCTATCTGGTTTTGGCGCAGCACCCGTTAAAAGCGAGGGTGGTGCAGTATCATTTGACGATGCACAAGAAGCTTATACTGCAAGGTATAATAACGAAACAATTGCATTAGCTTTCTCAATAACAGAAGAAGCGATCGAAGATAATCTTTATGATCGTCTAGCTTCTCGTTATACAAAAGCTTTAGCAAGAAGTATGGCACACACTAAACAGGTTAAAGGTGCAACTATATTAAACGATGCTTTCACAGCTACTATAACAGGTGGTGATGGTGTAAGTTTAGTTAATACATCTCACCCATTGGTAACTGGTAGTACATTTGCTAATAGACCTGTAACAGCTGCTGACCTTAACGAAACCAGTCTTGAAAATGCTTTAATAGACATAGGCGGTTACGTTGACGAACGTGGTTTAAAAGTGTCCGTACAAGGTACTAAATTGATAGTTCCATCCAACTTACAGTTCGTAGCTGATAGACTTCTTGAGTCTACATTACGTCCTGGGACTGCTGATAACGATGTTAACGCTACGAGAAACATGGGAATGCTTCCACAGGGTTACACAGTTAATCACTTCTTAAACGATGCAAACGCATGGTTTATTAAGACAGACGCTCCTCGTGGATTTATTCACTTTGAACGTTTAAGCATGTCTACTAAGATGGAAGGCGATTTCGATACAGGCAACGTAAGATTTAAAGCCCGTGAGCGTTACAGCTACGGTTACTCAGATCCACGTTGTGTTTATGGATCTCCAGGAACATCATAAGACGAATTGAATGGGGGGAACGTTCCCCCCATTTTCTAGGGAATATATAATTTTTAGCGACTGTCCTAGCAGATACTCATAAGACGCTAAAAGCAAACCCTTTATGAGGAGGTAAATATGGCTAACACAACTTTTGCAAGTAATGTTCGTTCAAATGGCGGTGACAATAAAAGAGAAACTTATTGTGGCGGCATGATGATGATGGCTCAATTTTATTTAGTACCAACTGTAGCAGCAGGTCAGGATGTTCAAGTATCAGCAACCGATACAAGAAAAGTAGTTCTTCCTAAAAATGCAGTAGTATTAGGTATTAGTTTTAATGGTGACGCAACTGGCGGAACTAACCCTACATTAGATATGGGTTATACTGACTATGATGGTGGCACAACTTTTGTTAACACAGATGGGTATTTAGATGCGGCAGACGCAGACTCAGGAGCAGTACTAACTGTCTGGGGCGGTGATAGCACTGCTGGTGTTGACTTAGGAGATGTAGGCGTACCAGCTACAGAAAGAATTAAAGTTGTAGGTGGACACGGTGGTTCTGCTCCTACTGGAGGAACAATCACAGGCGTTATTTACTATTATGTAAAAGACGACGGTAAAGAGTCTACTTAATTAATTAATGGAGCTTCTTCGGAAGCTCCTTTTTTAGGAGATAAATCATGGCTGATGTAAACACCAATACAATCATTATGGATGGCCCTCAGAAGTTTGTAGCTTCTTTTGTTCACACATATGTTGATACCGGTGAAAGTACACCTGTTAAAAAAATAGATGTTTCAACACTTTCTAAAAATCCTGTCAATGGAAATGATTGCATAGGAGTACGCATAAATAAAATTTGGTATTCTAATATAGGCTTAAATGTTATTATTAATTGGTTTGCTACAACGCAAGTCATGGCAATTCAACTTCCAGAAAATTACAGCGACAACTTAGAATTTTCTAGTTTTAGCGGACTTCCTAATCCTACTACTTTTGGTACAGGCGGAGCTAATGGCGATGTATATTTTGGAACAAAAAATGAAGCTGCTAATGATTCCTATACTATTATATTAGAATGCATTAAGATTTACGGTAATACATAGGAGGTTTTTATGGCAACTTTTAATTCTGTAGCTAACGTTTCGGCAAGAAATGAAAAGAAAAAGAAATTAAATCTTGGTGACACAGCATATGTGTATATGTCTGGTGGAGTTCATTCTCCTGACGCACGTCCTAAAAAGAAATATAAAAGAGGTGGTGCCGGACTTTATGCCAATATTCATGCTAAAAGGCAAAGAATTGCTAGTGGATCAGGAGAAACAATGCGTAAACCAGGGGAAGATGGAGCTCCTGCAAAAGGTATTTTTAAAAAAATAGCGGAAGGATAAATGCATGGCTACTTCAGGAACTGTAGATTTTAATTTAAGTATAACAGAAATTATTGAAGAAGCTTATGAACGTTGTGGTTTAGAATTACGTACAGGTTATGATTCTAAAACAGCACGTCGCTCTTTAAATCTTTTATTTTCTGATTGGGCTAATCGTGGCTTAAATCTCTGGGTTGTGGAAGAAGAAACTCAAAGTATGGCACAGCTTTCTACAACCTCTGCTATTTCAGAGTATCCTTTAGGAGTTATTACTTTAACCGTAGCGGCTTCGGCTAATTTAACTATTGGCGAAACAATTACAGGAACTGTAAGCGGAGCAACGGCTAAAATTATTACTAAACCTACAGCAACTACCGTTACAATTACTGTTCCCGTAGGAACTTTTGTGGTAACAGATAATGTTACAGGAACTACAAGTGGAACTACGACAGGAGTAACAGCTGTACCTAGCTTATCTGATACACAAGCTACGGTAGATATTTTAGAAGCGGTTATACGTAGGGATGGTTCTGATATATCAATAGGAAGAATAAGCCGAGGAGATTATCTTGCTATTCCTGATAAAACATCCCAGGGAAGACCTACTCAATTTTATATAGACAGGCAAATAACTCCTACAATTACAGTTTGGCCTGCTCCTAATAACTCAACAGATCAATTAATTTATTACCGTGTAAAACGTATAGAGAATGTAGGTACGGCGCAAAATACTCCTGATGTTCCTTTTCGTTTTTTACCGTGTTTAGTTGCAGGACTTTCTTATTATTTAGCTGTTAAACGTGCTCCTCAAAGAATAGGACTTTTAAAACAAATGTATGACGAAGAGTGGCAACGAGCAGCTTCTGAAGATAGTGAAAGAGTTGCTTTACGTTTAGTACCAACACAACAGTCATTAAGGATTTAAAATGCCTCGTTTTGCTAGTAATAAATATGCTAAAGGAATTTCAGACAGGTCTGGAAGAGAATATCCTCTTAAAACCATGATTTTAGAGTGGAATGGGTTACTTGTAGGACCTGATGAGTTTGAGGCTAAACAACCTCAACTTACTCCTCCACGTATTCAACCTGATCCGCAAGCTTTACGTATTAGTCGTCCGGCTCGAACAGAACCTCCTGTAGAAGTATTATTAGGATTTAATCCTTTTCGTTCTGGGACTGCTGGTTCTACTACGATTACTATTACACAACCAGGACATGGTTTTTCTACGGGTGATATAACACGATTTCGTAAGTCAGCACCTTTTGATGGTTTTTCTACTAGCATGATTGAGACATCCAGTGGTTTTGCGGTTACGGTAGTAACAAGTAGCACGTATACAATTACAGCAACAGGAGGAGAAACAGCTACCTCCGGAGACACGTTAGGCGGAGGCGGTGACGTTTCGTCTGGCCCTGTTATAGTGGAGGCATAATGGCATTTACATACACAACATTAAAAACAGCAATTCAAGATTACACACAAAACGAAGAAACAACTTTTGTTAGTCAATTAAATACTTTTATAGTAAATGCAGAAGAACGTATTTTAAAAGAAGTACAGTTATCCGTGTTTAGAAAAAACTCAGAAGGATCTACAAGTGCAGGTAATCAATTTTTATCAAAACCTACAGACTTTTTAGCTCCTTTTTCTTTAAGTGTAAAAAATGGTTCTAACGTAGAGTTTTTGCTTTATAAACAAGTAACTTTTTTACAAGATTATAACCCAGATAGTACCTCTACAGGTATGCCAGGGTATTATGCCGATTGGAATGACACAACATTTTTACTGTCACCTCCTCCTACAGGAGCTTATGACATGCAATTGCATTATTTTTATCGTCCTGACTCTATAACTACAGTTGCTAGTGGGGAAACGTGGCTAGGAACTAATGCTTCTTTAGCTTTATTATATGGTTCTTTAGTTGAAGCATATACTTTTATGAAAGGTGAAGACAATTTATTAAAACTTTATAACGATCGTTACATGGAAGCTCTTAATTGGCTTAAAAACCTTGGTGAAGGAGAAAACACTAGAGATTCTTATCGTTATGATGACTTACGAAGGGATGTTCAGTAATGATGCAAGCAGATGGAAGTGGTGATATTGGCAGTGTAACGGTTATGACTTCAGATAATGGAGGACACAGTCCAGAACAAATAGCTGAACTAGCTTTAAATAAGATAATGATTGTAAGTGATACAGCCCCACCTGTCATACGGGATCAAGCTATTGCTCATAGAGAAAAGTTGAGAGAAATTCTTATTTATTATATGAATAAGATGGCGCAAAGTGAAAGAACAACTCTTTGGGCAATGTTTAACAAACAAGGTCATGGTGATATGGCCGAAATCATAAGGAGATTATAATATGGCCATAGCACAAGCAATGACCGGTAGTTACAAAAAAGAAATAACCGCAGGTATACATTTCTGGACAAGTCATTCGCGTACAGGATCTTCAGTAATTAATGCAGATTCTTTTTATATTGCGATGTTTACATCTAGTAGAACGGACGCTAACCAAGATTTAACAGGTTATACAGCCACTAATGAAGTTACAGACAGCGGTGGCGTTTATGCAGCCGGTGGATTAGCTTTAGGAAGCGTTACATTAGGATTAGCTGATAATTCAGGCGGAACAGCAACAGCTTTTTTAGACTTTGCTGATACAACCTGGGCTTCTTCTACTATAAGTAATGCACGATGTGCACTTATTTACAATTACACGTTGTCTACAGCAGGAACAGGCGGAACAACTACTCATGCTGCTAAACCTTCTGTTTGTGTATTAGATTTTGGAGGTAATAAATCTTCAAGTAGTGGAGATTTTACTATTCAGTATCCAACAAATGATGCAAATAACGCGGTAATTAGAATAGCATAGAATGTCAACAGTTACCTATACTGTTACCGTTGTCAGTACTGGTAGTGGTAACAAATACTTTATTAATGGTAACCAACAATCTTCTTTAAATTTATTTGAAGGGATTACGTACAAGTTTGACCAATCAGCGGGTTCTAATTCCAGTCATCCTTTGCGTTTTTCAACTACTTCTGATGGAACACATAGCGGAGGCTCTGAATATACTACTAATGTAACAACTTCAGGTACACCAGGAAGTTCAGGAGCCTACACACAAATAGTAATTGGAGGATCGACTCCTAATTTATACTATTACTGTACAAATCACTCAGGAATGGGCGGAATTGCAACGACTGAAGGTACTTTAAATGCTGGTTGGGGTCGTTTAACATGGGGAAGTGGCCCTTGGAGTGAAGAATTCTTACCTGTAACAGTTTCTGCAAGTAGTGTAAGCGCAGCCAGTGTTATTGGTAGTCCTACTATTACGGCAGCGCAATCTATAACAGTTTCTGTAACAGGTGTTACAGCAGATGTGTTCCCTGAAGGAGGTTGGGGACGTTCTACGTGGGGAAGTGGAGGTTGGAGTACGCCTGTAGGTGTGACTGTAATTCAAGGTACAGGAACGTCTGTCAGTGCTACCGCTTTATTGATGTCTAGTTCTATTTCTAGTGTAACAACTATTGAAGGTGGCGGAATTACAGTAGGTGTCAGTTCTGGAGTAGAGGCCGTAGGACAAACAGGAACAGCTTTTGTTAGACAAGAATTAGTAACGGTTACAGGCGTAAGTATTGCTTCTACAGTATCTAGTGTTGACGTAGGTTTAGGTTTTGGAGTTACTCCTGTTACAGCAGCGCCAGGTATAGGATCTGTAAGTATAACCCAGGGAACAGGTATTTCTGTAACCGCAACGTCAGTAAGTGCTGCATCTACAGTAAATAGTGTTACTACTACAGCAGGAACAGGAATAACAACTACGGTATCTAGTGTTCTTACAACATCCCATATTGGCAATGTTAACGTTCCTGATGTATTAATAAGTGTATTAGGAGTAAGTGCGCAAGGATTAGTAGGTACGCCAACAGTTTGGTCGGAAATAATTCCAGGTCAAAATGCTGGTTGGACAGAAATAACCGATACGCAATCTCCAGGTTGGACAGAAATAGCAGCATAGGAGAATAAAATGGCTTCAACATTTTCAACAAATTACGGTATTGAAAAAATTACCACAGGAGAACAGTCTGGTACCTGGGGAAACACAACAAATTATAATGTAGATATATTAGACAGAATAGCGTCTTATGTTTCAGTAGCATTATCTGATGCTTCTACAGCTACTTTAACGGTAAGAGCAGGTTCTCCTACTGATGGAGCTAATAATGTTCAAAATGGTATGTATAGAGTTATTAAATTTACAGGAACGTTAAGTCAAAACTGTACAATAACTATAGCGCCAGCTACAACAACAGCGTTTTTTATGATTCAAAATGCTACTACTGGTGGTTATAGTGTTCTTATGTCTCAAGGAAGTGGAGCAGCAAAAGTAACAGTAGCTAGTACCAAAGCGCAAATAATATATGCAGATGGTAGTGACGAAGTAATTTCTATTTCCGATAAGTTAGATATGGAAAATTTTGATAACATTTCTATTTCTGGCAACACTATTTCAAGTACAAACTCTAATGGTGATATTAATATTGCTCCAAATGGTACAGGTGATGTAGTTTTAGATACAGATTTAACTAAATTAGGCGGAGGCTCTGAAGCAGGAGTTATTTCTTCTAATGGAGCTTATGATTTAACATTAGAAACTAATAGTGGAACAAACTCTGGCCTTATAACTATTACAGATGGCGTAAATGGAAATATTTCTTTAACTCCTAACGGAACAGGAGAAATATCAGTAGGAAGTGGCGCGGCTTCAGGTAAAATATCATCTAGTGGAGCTTTTGATCTTGAATTGGACACTAACGGTGGGACAAATTCTGGAAGCATTAAAATTACAGATGCAGCAGATGGAGCTATTACTTTAGCACCAAACGGAACAGGTGAAGTAACTATAGGAAGTGGCGCGGCTTCAGGTAAAATTACCTCAAATGGAGCTTATGATCTTGAATTGGATACTAATAGCGGGACAAATTCAGGCTCAATAAAAATTACAGATGGAGCTAATGGCGATATTACTATAGCAACCAATGGAACAGGTGCTGTTGACCTTTCGGATGATGTAGTAAAACAAGCACAAATGAAAGATTATGCGGAAACAGTTTATGCTAATGGTTCTAAAACAGGAGCATTTGATTTAGATTTAACAAATGGAAATGTTCAATCTTTTACTGTAGGTAGCGGAACATTTAATGTAGGAATTACAAATTCTTTAGCAAGTCAATCGAATTCTATGACTCTTATTATTACAAATGGTGGTGCTGGTACACTTACATTTAAAGCAGGAGCTCATGGAGGTGGAGGAAACTCTGCTAAATGGGCAGGAGGCACTGCACCTACGTTAACTACTTCTGGGGTCGATGTATTAACTTTTACAACTTTTGATGGCGGATCTAATTTTTATGGATTTGCTGCAGGATTGGCGATGGCATAATGAGTTTAGGAGCTAACAAACAAGCGTTAATGGGTGCTGCTGGAGCAGCAGGTGGTGGTGGTGATTTTTATAGCCATCAAATAGCTAATAGTTGTAGGTTTAATGGTGCAGGGAGACTTCTTAGAACTAATGGTTCTGCTCCTACACTTGCTACAAAATATACTTTTTCAACATGGATTAAAAGGTCTAAGCTAAGTTCCGCTCAAATAATATTTGGTGCTGAAACTAATAATGTTAATTACGATTATTTTAATTTTAGAACTGATAATCTTTTAGAACAAACATCACAAAGAAGTACCACTTATATGACAAGGGATTTATCTGTTTATAGAGATACAAGTGCCTACTACCATTTAGTATTTCAATGGGATACTACGTTGGCTTCTGCTACAGATAGATTAAAAGTATATGTTAATGGTGTTAGATTATCTTGGGATCAAACGCAATATTCTGGTGCAATACCTCAAGACACAGCTTTAAAACTTAATGAAAATGGTGCTTCACTTAGTGTAGGATATACTGTTTCTTATACTTCATATTTAAATGGATACATGGCACAAACAGCAGGGATTGATGGAAGTATTGTAGCCATAGGTGATCTAGGTGAAACGAAAAATGGAGTCTGGATAGCTAAAGATTTAAGTGGTTTGACATTTGGAAACAATGGATTTTTATTAGATTATGCATTATCTGGCGATATGGGTAATGATGTATCAGGAAATAATAATGATTTTACTCCAACATCTATAGAAGCACACGATCAAATGTTAGACTCTCCAACCTTCAACTCTGATTCTAATGGTGGTAATTTTTGTACTGCTAATTCTGTGTATAGAGGAGAGAGTACAACTGATGCTCAATATGGAGTTTTATCTGAAGGTAATTTAACTCATTCATATAGTGGTAGTTATGATGGAGCAATTCCTTGTACTCATAAAGTACCTGCATCTGGTAAATGGTATTTTGAATATAGAATAGATGCAGGTGGAGGTAGTTCAGGTTTTTCTCCTGCTATGGGTATAATGGACCCTAATGAGTTTACTTTTACTTCTAGCACTATTGGACAAGATGGACTTATTTCTTATGATAATGCCCAAAATAGAATAGAAAAAAATAATGTTATTGTTGGAACATATGGTGGCTCAAGAGGTTCTAATGGTGATGTTATGGGTATTGCTGTTGACATGGATAATGGAGCTTTTTATGTTAGTAAAAATGGAACATTCCAAGCAATAAGTGGAGGGTCTACAGGTGATCCTACTTCAGGAGCAAGTAGAACTGGAGCAGGTGCAACATGGACACCAGCAAGTGAATATACTTCAGGAATGGTTCCTATGTCACAACCTACAGGAGGAAGTACTCCTATAATTACAATGAATTTTGGACAAAATGGAACTTTTAATGGAAATGAAACAGCAGGTGGTAATAGTGATACTAATGGCTATGGTAATTTCTTTAGTGCTGTACCATCTGGTTATTCAGCAATTTGTAGTGGAGCATTGACAGTAGCAGATGCAGTAGACCCTGCACAAACTGATGATGATTATCCACAGAAATTGTTTAATCCTTTAATTTATACTGCAAGTGGTGGAGATAGCTATACTGGTTTAGGATTTCAACCTGATTGGGTATGGGTTAAATGGAGAGGTGGTGCTCAAAGTCATGGGTTATTTGATAGTAGTAGAGGAACAAGTAAAGTATTAAATTCTGATAATTCAAATGCAGAAGCAACTTCTTCTGGTTTAACTTCTTTTGATACTGATGGTTATACTATGGGTCAATATTATAATCAAAATGCTAGAGCATATGTTTCTTGGAATTGGAGAGCTAATGCTGGAACAACAGCTGCTAATAGTGTTGGAGCAACTTCTAGTGTAACACAAGTTGATCCTTCAGGTGGTTTTTCTATTGTTACTTATACTGGTTTTTCTGGTTCATCTGGAAGTTCTACTGTAGGACATGGAATGGGTGTAGCACCTAATATGATAATACATAAATCTAGATCAAGAACTTCAGGTTGGTGGACACAAGTTCCTAATCTTTTAACTGATGCAGGGTATTTTCTTGATTTATCAGGTACTAATGCACAAACTAATTTAAATAGCTATGGTACTATGAATGTACCAACAACTTCTGTATTTACTATTAATGGGGTAGATGGAGTAGGTGGAGAATCAGCAAATTATGTAGCTTATTGTTTTGCTAACATAGAAGGTTATTGCAAAGTAGGATCATACGTTGGCAATGGAAATGATGATGGGACATTTGTGTATACTGGATTCAGACCTGCTATGATGATTTTAAAAGAATTAGTAGTAGATGATTGGTTAATATATGATGATAAAAGAGTAGGTTATAATAATGATTCAGCAGGTAATGCAGTTTTATATCCAAATGCTGCTTATGCTGAAGGAAATCAAGCATCAAGAGCAATTGATATATTAAGTAATGGGTTTAAATTAAGAACATCAAATGCAACTGGAAATGCAGGTAGTGGAAATTATATCTACTTAGCAATGGCACATAATCCATTTAAATACGCAACAGCAAGGTAATTAACAAAGGAGAATAACAACATGTGGGCTTTAGTAAACGACTCAAATAATGTAACAAATGTTTATGGAGAGTTTCCTTCGAAAATTATCATAAACAATAGAAATTACGATAAAGCAGAATTAAATGCGATGTCTAATTCTGATAAATTAGCATTAAAAATATATCCTGTTACAGCAGCAGCACAATTAAATAACAACTATTATATTTCTAATGATCCTACTTATGCAGTTTCAGGGGATAAAGTAGTTGAGACAATAACAAAAGCAGCGGATAGGAAACTAGCTGACGAAGATGCTAAAGATGAAGAAGGCAATCAATTATTTGAATTAGATGGTACAACAAAAATTATTAATTATGGTTTAAAAACACAAGCTAAAAACAAAGCAACCACACAAGCTAATGGATTACTGCAAGGTTTTGATTGGTTAATCCAACGTAAAGTTACAGCAGAAACAGCTATTCCTTCAGCAGTAGTAACATATATGGCAGCAATTAGAACGGATCATGGCAATATTTGTACAGCAATAGATGGAGCATCTGATATGGCAGCATTTATTGCATTGCACAATGACACATATAAAGGTGATGGCACAGTAGATGTTGTGGCTAGAGTAAATCGTTGGACAACAGATGCTAATGTAAAAGCTTATAGGAGATAACTTATGGCTCTGTGGTATGTAAGAATATTTGAAAAAATATTTGGAGCACGTTGTAAGTGTGGTCCTGTAATGGTTCCTAAACGTAAAAGAGGTCGTCCTAAAAAAACTAATGTAGGGAGTTAACTATGCCTTTAGCGCGAATAGTATTTAAACCAGGCGTTAACCGAGAAACAACTTCTTACGGCAGTGAAAACGGATGGTATGATTCTGATCTTATTAGATTTCGTAAAGGTCGCCCAGAAAAGATGGGCGGTTGGTCACGATTAAGCAGTACAGCTTTTCAAGGAACAGGCCGTTCTTTACATGTGTGGGCAGCATTAGATAATTCTCAATTTATGGGTCTGGGCACAGAATTTAAATTTTATATAGAACAAGGTGGAGGTTATAATGATATTACACCTATTCGTAAAACCGTTGCATTAGGAACAAATCCTTTTTATAGCACGGCAGGTAACGGTATAATTACAGTTACAGATATAGCGCATGGTGCAGTGGTTAATGACTTTGTAACGTTTAGTGGAGCAACTACTTTTGATGGTTTAACAACTGGTGATTTAAATAAAGAACAACAAATTACCCAGATTATAGACGCTAACTCATATAAAGTGAATACTGGAGGTACAGCAAGTAGTGGTGCAGCCGGTGGCGGCGCTTCTGTTTCTGCGGAATATCAAATTAATACTGGATTAAACACAGTAGTATCCGGAACAGGTTTTGGAGCTGGGTTTTGGGGAGGAATAACATCTAGTTATTCTGCTACTACTTTAGCTTCAGGTATTTCTGACTCGGTTACAAACATTCCTTTAACAAATGCTACTTATTTCGAAGAAGCCTCTACAACGTTAAGTGCTGATATAACAACGTTTAGTTCTTCTGTTCCTGTAAGTAATGGATCTGTACTACCTGCAGCAGGAACTATTAAAATTAATAGTGAGTATATTCGTTATGGAACTAAAAGCGGAAATACTTTAGGAGACTTAACTAGAAATTCCGATGGTTCTACTATTGCAGGACACACAAGTGGAGATGCTGTTACTTTTGTAGGATTAATTAATATAGAAGATGAATTAATTCTTTATACAGGAAAAACAGGAAATAATTTAGATGCTGGAGTAGTACGTGGAGTTAGAAGTACAACAGCTGTTTCTCATACAAGCGGACAAGTTGTAAGAGAAGCTAATGATTTTATAGGATGGGGAGATCCTGCAACAACTACGGCTTCTACAGGACAAAACATTAGGTTGTGGTCGCAAGATAATTGGGGAGAAGATTTAGCTTTTAGTGTATACGATGGTACGCCTTATTATTGGAATAAAACTCTAGGTTTAACAGCAAGAGCTGTTTCATTAGCTTCGCAAACAGGTGCTTCTGATTGCCCTACTATAACCAGACGTATAATGGTATCTGGTGCGGACAGACATTTAATAGCTTTTGCTTGTAATCCTCTAGGCGAAACACAACAAGATTTATTACAAGTGCGTTGGTCTTCTCAAGAAGCACCGTTTGATTGGACACCTACAGCCATTAATACAGCAGGAGCCCAACGAATATCTTCTGGTTCTGAAATTATATCGGCACAAAAAACTAGACAAGAAATATTAATTTGGACAGATGCAAACTTACACGCTATGCGATTTGTAGGACCGCCTTTAACATTTGGTTTTACATTACTTGCTAGTAATGTATCTATAGTAGGTCCTAATGCGGTTACTACTGTAGGCGATCGTGTATTTTGGATGGACAGAGAAAACTTCTATGCTTACACAGGGCGAATAGAAATAATACCATGCACAGTATTACGGTATGTTTTTGACGATATTAACCTTAGTCAAAGTTTTAAGTTTTTTGCAGCATCTAACCGTATGTTTGACGAAGTTTTTTGGTTTTATGTGTCTTCTGGGTCAACAGAAATAGATCGTTACGCTAAATATAATTATACGGAAGGAACTTGGGACATAGGGTCAATGGTTCGTACGGCTTGGGTAGATTACAGTATTCATGATAATCCAAGAGCCGCAGGCACAGCAAATGGTAATGAATATATTTATATACAAGAAACCGGAACGGATGCCGATGGAGAAGCTATGGGTTCTTATATTCAATCTGCTGATTTTGATTTAGGAGATGGTAATGAGTTTATGTTTATTAATAGACTTATTCCAGACGTTGATTTAACAGGAACCAGTCCTACTGTAGATTATGTTGTAAAGACGCGTAACTTTCCAGGAAGTGCTTTAAGTACAAATTCTACTAATGCTGTAACACCAACTACCGATCAAAACTTTTTACGAGCTCGTTCTCGTCAAGCAGTTATTCGTATACAAAGCACGACAACCGATGTAGCATGGACATTAGGTGACTTACGATTAGATATACGACCAGATGGGAGACGTTAATGCCTTTTAAATCAAAGAAACAAGAAACGTATTTAAAGATTAACGAGCCTAAAGTTTATAAGAAATGGAAAAATGATTACGAAGAAGGCGGTATTAATATTAATATCCCAGGAGGTGATGTTAATTTTACAGAAAAAGACGTTACGGCAACAGTGCAAAGCGGTCCTACATGGATGCAATTAAATAAAGGTTACGAACGAAAAGGCGACGCATCTTTTTTAATAGAACAAGAACTAGATGTTAGTGAGGATGGACGCGTTTCTATCCAAGCTTGGGATAGAGAGGGAAGAGGCGGAGCCGGAGCAGAAATAACCTTTCAAAACGAAAATGTTAGCTTAAATGCCGGGAGAGACAATAAAGAAAATTTTGTTTCTTTACAAGGCCGCATACCCTTTGAAGATGGCGGTATGGCAGGGTGTCCTATGGACGGAGCGGTAATGAAAGGTGGCACAAAGATTAAGCCTGATCGTTATAAACATGGAAAGAAGAAAGTTTAATGGCACGTTTATTAAACAGTAGTTTTGCAGATGCACCTGAACCTTATGACTCTATTGCGTGGCAGAGAATATTAAGAGATATTGAAATGGCGTTAACATCTAAAGAGATGCCTGAAGTTATAGAAGGACAAGATGATTCCCGTTCAGTAGTTTGGTTTATGGAATAAAATGGCAAATGCGTTTAAAAATATCGTTACAATACCGTCTGGCACGTCAGATACCATAATATATACATGCCCAACAGCAACTCAGGCTATTGTAAAAGTTATAAATGTGTATAATAGTCATAGTGGGAGTGTTGTTGTTTTAAGAAAAATAACAGATGCTTCGGCTTCGAAGACAGCTATTATTGACTCACAAACATTAGCTGCTTCGGCAAATTCGTCCCTCACAGGTCCTTTTGTGTTAGAGGAAAGTGATACGCTTCTAGTAAATTGTGCAACCGGAAACGTTATAAATGTTTTCGCAAGTGTTTTGGAGGTATCATAAATGCAGACTCAAACACCTAAGTACCAAGGAGATCCTTCTATTAAGGCTCTTGCTAATGGACTAGGAACTTTAGGACGGTACGGCGATGAATATATGGTTCACGCTGCTCATGGAGAAACCGTAGTTCCAGCCGAAATATTAGAAGCTAATCCCGAATTAAAACAACAATTATTTCAACAAATGCGTTTGATGGGTATTAAAAACCCTAATCGTTACGTTGTAGGAAATTCTTTAAACTCTATTAACCCTTTAACAGGGCAACCAGAGTTTTTCTTTAAAAAAATATTTAAAGCTATCCGTAGAGTTGTAAAAAAGATAGCCCCTATTGTTGTTCCAATAATAGGAAACATGATAGCCCCCGGTATTGGTGGCCCCGTTGCTTCCGCTTTATATTCTAAAGCTACAGGAGGATCGTGGGGCGATGCTTTAAAAAGTGCCGCGTTATCGTACGGAGCTTCTGCATTAGGCAGTGGCGTAAAAGGTATTATGAATGCGGCTCCAGGGTCAGGGATGTCAGGATTCTTTAGTGGTTTAAAATCAGGAGCTTTAGCACCCTTTAATGCCGCAAGTAATTTATTTACTAGCGGAGCAAACAATCCATTAGCACAAGGTATATTTGGTCAGAGAGGTGCTGGATTAATATTTGGTAGCACTGCAGGATCAGGTCCAGGAGGTGTAGGCACTTATAGTAGCGAAGGTTTGTTTGGTAAAGGATATGAGGGTTTAAACAAAGCAGCAAACGCTATTTTCCCATCCTATCAAACATTTAGTGGCGGACAAACTTCATTAGGTAATAACGCTGTAACAGCAAATCAACAACAAGCAAATCAACTTTCAGGCTATAATGCTGACGGAACAGCAATTAAAGCTCCTCCGGCACAAGTTATTAGTACAAGCGGAGGCACAGACGTAAATCAAGTTAATAATGTTAGCCCTAGAGGAATAGACACTGTAAATAATGTAGGGACAAATAATGTTGTTAGTCAACAACCTAGTTCTGGTATTATGGATGCAAAAGTTGTTAATACAAGCGGTTATAGTCCAGAGGCAGGAGCTAGTTATAATGCAGGAGAAATAGCAGCAAATAATGTAACAAACGCAGGTACTAGTGCTGCCGCAACAGGTACTTCTAAACTAGGCAACGCTTACGATTGGATTAAACGTAACAGATTCTTAGTAGGTGCAGCGGGTGCAGGCGGTCTTTATTATTTATCGCAAGAAGAAGAAGATCCAATGCCAGACAGAGACGAGTTTGAAAGAATGAGTGATCCTGAAAGAGCGGCTTACAATGACTTTAATAAATTAAGTTCAGAAGAGAAAAAAGGACAACGTGGTTACGAGTTGCTACAGCAAGCTGGTATTCGTCCAAGGTACTCACCTGCAGATTTAGCTAGAATCACAGGTATTGGCCTTGATGACGCAACAAATTACCAAACAAATACTTTTGGTCAAACAGGTTTTGCTGAAGGAGGCTTAGGAACTTTAGCGCAAACAGGTAGTTTAGAGCAAGCTAATGCGGCGGCGTTACAAACTCAAGGCGAAGGCGCACCTTTTGTTTATCAAAATAAAGCGTATATAGCTAGTTCTGCTGGAGCGCAATTACAATCCCCTGCAGGAGAAGCACCTTCAGGAATGCAAATGATGTCTCCTACTACACCGCAAATAGGAACACCAACACCAGCCGATTCTATGCAAACAGGTTTAGCAACTATGACGGATTCTCCAAACCTTATAAAAAGGATAACTTCAGGTCAAGGCGTAGTCACTCCTGACGGAGGAGGCGCTAGTGGCGGAAACCCAATGTTTACGGCAATGATGGAACAAGCTAAAAACGCTATGGATAATAGACAAAATCAGAAAGTAGAGATGCAAATGCAACGCGCTCCTGTAATTGCTCCTGTGTACCAACAACCTAATAATATACAAGGAGGTTTACAAGCTGTAAAACAATTAGGTAAGGCTGATCAAGGATTATCTTCTTTTTATCAAAAAGCAGATCCAGCTATGATGAAAGCTGGTGGCGGAGAAGTAGAAGGCCCTGGTACAGGAACCTCGGACAGTATTCCAGCTAACCTTTCCGATGGAGAATTTGTAATGACAGCTGAAGCGGTTAGAAACGCTGGTGGCGGAGATCGTAATATTGGTGCGGCCAGAATGTATGATTTAATGAACAGATTTGAAAGGGGTACAGCATAATGGCTGAAGAAACACTCACCTCCAGTACGATAAGGCAGGCCCCCTATCTTGAAGACGTACAAAAAAGAATTCTTGAAATGGCTATGGCAAGAGGTGAAACTCCTGTTGACATTCCAGATATTACGGTTGCTGGTCAAGATCCTTATACAACACAAGCCTATACCAATGCGGCACAAATATCTCCGGGAGGAATAGGCGATTATCTTCCTTATTTAAATAAAGGTGTTGCTACTACTGATTCAGGTTTAGCTTCTTTGTTAAGTCAAACGTCAGGTATTCCGCAACAATTTACAGATGCTTCAACAGCAGCAAGCACGTCTTATGATGCCCCGACCACGGCTCAATTACAAAATTACATGGATCCTTATGCTCAGTTAGTAAGCCAAAACGCATTAACAGAAATGAATCGTCAAAGAGATATGGCAGCAAATCAAATTCGTGCTAATCAAGTAGGTCAAGGCGCTTTTGGTGGAGCAAGAGGCGAGTTAGAACTTGCTGAATTACAAAGAAATGCAACAGAGCAACAAGGTCGTCGTTATTATGAGGATATGTCTCGAAACTTTACACAAGCGCAAAACGCATTTCAAAACCAACAAACACGACAACAAAACGCAGCTTCTTTAATGGGTAACATTGGTGCTCAACAA
>ERZ651776.593-NODE-593-length-49664-cov-12.456833_pt1 | contig 49664 bp, 27 predicted proteins | sample MGYA00514761_ERZ651776 | MGnify/ENA metagenome assembly ERZ651776
TTTGTAGAATCAATAGCATTTTCTGTTGTTTTTGTAGATGAATAACGGATTATTACTATACCGCTACCACCGTTGCCTGGTAATTCTGCTGCATCACTCCAACCTCCACCTCCACCTCCTGAACCTGTGTGTATTAAACCATCACCACCTGGTTTATTATCAGCTGTTCCATATGGAATACCATTACCACCCAAATAAATATTTCTAGTATTTATTACAACATAACCACCTAAACCTTCTGTATTAGCCGATGATGAGTTTGTTGATCCACCACCACCACCCGCATAACCTTTACTTATACCACTAATATTATTAATAATACCAATACCACCATCACCGGCGTTATTTGCATCACTACTAGAACCAACACCACCTGCACCACCACCACCACCAGTAAAAATACTACCACCATTTGAACCAGCACCACCAACATATCCACCTGATATAAATGTTGCTCCATCCCAATATGTATTCCCCTGTAATGCAACTTTAGAATTAGCGTATGTTTTAGGCAGATTTCCAACACCTACACCACCAGAACTACCTCCTGAATTAGGTTCATATAATACCGAACCACCATCATAAGCACCACCTCCACCACCACCAATACCAATTAAATTGAAATTACCACCATTTTGATTATAATTAATACTAGAATTATCACTATTATATATACCACTATTATAACCATTTGCACCTGGTGTATCTTGTGTATTATATGCTATACCAGTATTAATACCACCATTTCCAACTTTAATTTTATAATTTCCATTCATTGTATAATTTTCAATATATACAACACCACCTGCACCACCCCCACCACCAATTCCAGAACCACCAGCACCACCACCACCTACAATCAGTATATCACACGTAGTATCTTCAGGGAAATTGACAGTATATTCGGTTTGATTATCTGTAGATCCGTCGTGTTTAAAAGCCAAATAAACATTGCTTGAATCAATCATATTAGGTGCAATAGATGTAATTGGTTCAGTATTAGCTTTTTCAAATTTATACCAAGCATATAGATCATCTGTAAATCCTTGATAACCTGGATATTTATTAAACTTATATATATCATATTTACCAATACTATCACCACCACCACCACCTTGAACAACTGTTGTATCAACACTAGTAGTTACCTCAACTAGTTTAGTTGTAGAATGAAGTTGTAAGTCATATAAGTTGGTAGTATCGCTATCAATATCTTTAGAATAATCTGAAAATAAATAGGATAATGAATGTAATTCGGTAGTAGTTGCTTTTAGTTTAACATCAGCTATATAAGAATCTAATATTTCAGAATCATTCAAATGTTTATTATATACTAAAACATCTTCAATATGTTGTGAACTTACATCATTAGTAATAAAATCAGCAAAAGTAAATTCATCTTTAATTTTCTTACCTATACCTGGAAAGTTATCTACAAATAATTTTAGAATATGTGAATCACCTTTATTATCAATTACAAATGTTATAAAATAATACGCACTAGCCGAAGATAATTTACGATTACTAAATACTTTATCAGTTGTTTCTACATAAAATCTTTTATTCTTAACACCTAGTTTAAAACCCGCAAAAGTAAGTATATCATTATCTACATCACCACAATAAACCCACAATGATACTGTAGTAGCAGTTTTACCAGCTAAACTAATATTAAATGTTCCTATAATTTTTTCATTATAATCTCCAAGAGTAGCCCCAGTACCAATATTAGTTCCAATATTATATAATGATGTAATTTTAGTATCACTTAATGTTTTATTAAAAATACGTAGATCATAATATTTTACATCAGTTTTTAATGTTATCGCATCATTATCATAATTAAACGTATAATCACTAATACTAACATTTGTTGAAAACTTAGTTCCATTAACATATACTAATGTTATAAGTTGATTTAAACCAATAATTACAATATGATTATACTGTCCAACATCTAAGGTTACGTCAGAAACACTATCACTATTTATAGATATACTATTAGTTCCTATAGTTACTTTAATATATTCATTACTATTAGATGTATTAAATACTTTAAAAATTTCACCAGATCCTTGACACCATAATGAAATAGTAAAATCATTTTCTAATTCCTGAATAATATTTTTATTAATGGTAGTTATCCCTGATCCTGCACATTTCATATGTTTAGGAATAGCTACTTTAGTTACATCCGTATTAGTATCATAATTAGTTTGTTGAACACCATAATTTTTTAATTTATCAGTTTCATCAAACATATACCATAAATTAGGGAATGACATATCAACATCTTCAACGAATTCTGATCTATTTTTAATATTATTAATACTTTCATTTCCTTGAAGAGTTTTATTTTCAATATATTTCTTAGTAGTTACGGGTGTATCTGTTTGATACCCCTTAAACAAACGAGAAATAAATGACATAGGGCTTTATTTAGTTCTTAACTAATAGCAAGAAAAAAACAATATTATAATAGACATATTAAGGTGTGTTGCATATAATCAACAAATTGCATATACAGTTTTTAATTTATACTATAGATGCGAAAGCTATACCTTTTTCATATTCTTCATTTACTACACTAGTTATAAATGTTAATTGTATATTCTATATTACTAGAATCAAATAAAATATAATTTTTTCATATATTTTATTAAAAAAAATAATTGAAATAATATATGGTAAATGTATTATATTAACAAACAACAGTGCAAGGTATATTATGTTTCTTACACATTTCACGCATAGCACCACAAGTGCGATCATTTACTTCTTCAACTGGTTCTTCATTGTCAATAACTAATATTGTAGGAAAGCTATGAACATTATATTTATCTGCATTTGCTTTACCTTGATCATCCTCATCTACAATATATTTATGACATCTTTCTGTTTTTGTTTGAAAACTTTGCCAAACAGGATCAAAATCGTGACAATGTGGGCAAGTTGATAACGAATAGTAATGAATTTCTTTTCCAGATGAAAATAGTTCTTTTTTACCCATAGAATAACATATAAGTACTATAAATAAAACTGTAATAAATATAGCAATAATAATTAAAAGTTTATTGCTTATAATATTGGGTTTAGCATTTTTCATTTTACTTAATATCCATATAAAAATACTTTATAATAAGAAAAATATGTCTGAAACTATAACTTTAGCAACTTTTAAAGAAGTATATTTACTAATTGATGAAAATCCCGATGTAGATATACGTGTTTCCGATAAAATTGATAGTATCAAAGATATTATTAATAATGACGTTTATATAAAACCTGCAACTAAAACATTTGTAAAACATATATCTGCATTTAATTGTAGATTTCGTGAAGAAGATACTAAGAAAAAAACAGTAATAAGTTTTCTTAATAAACTTACAACGGTAAATATAGATACTATACTAGCAAAATTAGAAAATAACATTTCAACGCCATATGATACTGATATTATTAATGTTATTAATTTTATGCGCTTAGATATTAAAAATATTAAAAATTATATAAGGGTATTAAAGATCTTTCCGGATAAAGAAATAATATCACAATTGGATAATATTTATAATAAAAATCCGCAATATTGGGTAACACCAGATGAATATGTATCAAATAATGTATATTCAACTGGTTGTCCTGAAGAAATCTATTCGGGTTTTAATAAATGGAAAGATTCGCAATTAGTTTTAACAGAAATACTGTTATTTTATAAAGATATTAATTTTGTTTCAAATATTGCTAAGAATATTTTGGATTTCATATTAGCTAATACAACAGTGAGGGAATATATAGATCCTACATTAGAACATTTAGCAATATTGTATCAGTTAGTGAGTGATAAAGATTTAGATAAATTAATGACAATAGATACTATATCATCTTCAACAAAGTTTAAAATCGAAGGTATAAAAAATAAAAAATGATATGTTAATAAATTAACATTAAATGGATTACAACAAACCAGTTTTAGCATATTTACAAGATTATCACGACAAAGAAGATAATGTTTTTAAAAAAAATGCTTATAAAAAAGCTATTAAAAACTTAAGCGGTGTTAAGATTAATTCAATACAAGATGTTATTGCTATAAAAGGTATTGGTGTTAAGATAAAAGAAAAGATTCAATATGTTCTTGAGAATTTTGAACCTGAATCAATTGACGAACCGTTAGATAACATTTATGGTATTGGACCTGTTAAATTAAAGGTTTTGAAAGAAAAAGGTATTAATACCTTTCAAAAACTTAAAGATGCTTTAGCATTAGATAGTAAATTATTAAATGCTAAACAAAAGGTAGGATTACAATATTATGATGATATAGAAACTAGGATACCTTACGACGAAGTTTCAGCACACGATAAATATTTACAAAAGATTATTTTAACAAATAAAAAGGTAAGTGATTTATCTATTGTAGGTAGTTATAGAAGAAAGAAACCAACAAGTGGTGATATAGATTTGTTAGTTAAAGTAAAGAATAAAGAAGATTATATAGGTATTCTTAAAGAAATAGTAGAAAAATTACAAAAAGATAAGTATGTATTAGAGGTTTTGGCTTGTAAGGATAAAAAGTTTATGGGAATAGTAAAATTAGGAACTGTAGCAAGACGTTTAGATATGCTTATAACTTATCCAGAAGAATATGCGTGTGCTTTGTTATATTTTACGGGTTCAAAAGAACATAATATCAAAGTAAGAAATAAAGCATTAAAAATGGGTTATACGTTGAATGAACATAAAATGGAAAAAATAAAGAAAGATGTTAAAGATGTTCCATATTTTAAAACGGAGAAAGACATCTTTGATTTCCTTGAAATGGAATATATAGAACCACATTTAAGAGATTAGAAGATTGTAAAATAAAATATCTTACATAAATAAAAATGGATAATTCTGCGGTAGCTACTTTTATTCTTAAGATTCTTTTAGCTATACTATTAATAACTACTTATTTATATATTGAAAAGTTAGAACAAACCGGATGTGAATGTTCCGAACATCCTAATAGACAATTTATTAAGTCTTTTAGTTTATTCGGTGCTGTATTTTACTTAATAACTGTATTTGTAAATCCTGCTAATCTTGATTTTGGTAATGCATTTACAGCAATATACGGTGTTATAGACTTAATTTTCTTTATAATGTTAGGTGTATTTTTCTATTATACTATTGATTATATTCGTTATTTAATCAACGAAAAATGTAAATGTTCCGAAGATATGCGTAGAGAACTTATTATGGGTGGTTCTATCATTGAACTTATCCTAATTGTAACTGTATTTATTGGTAGTATGCTTATCCCCGTAACAGGCACTTGTATGGCAAGTGTAATAGATAATGCTGCTAAAACCAGTGCAGATATAAAGAAAACTGTATCAAACCCATATACCTCTGTATTAGAAACACCTAAAAAACTAACCAAATCTGCTAGTCAATTTAAAACAGTATCTAAAAGTTTAATGAATAAAGTTAATACTAAGGTTTTAAAGCAATAATCTTAAAGATTTAATACTCTTGTATCTTTTTTAGACTTTTTAGTTTTTTTTCCCACACTATTAATCAATTTAATATCTGCTGTATCTTCTATTAAAGAAGTTATCTCATCCTCTGTTACTGTTAAAGTTTCCATCATATTATCTTCAGTCGGAACTAAATTAATCTTTGAATGAACATTATTTATTATATCATCTACATCAGTTGTAGGATTACTTTGGGTTGTATTAAATAAATTAGAAACCATACCAAATAGATCACCACCTGATGATGTATCAGGCTTATTTCTACTAAAAGATGGCATTGCTGGTCCGGAAGGACCCGAAGGACCCGAAGGACCCGAAGGACCTGATTGCATACCAAATGGTCCGGATTGTTGTTGTGATCCACGCATATATTCCATAGCAGATGCTTCTTGGAACTTTTTCATTAAATCCGGATTTCTTTGTAACACTTCTTCTACTTTAGGTAATTGCGAATTACTAAACATTTTCTTTGTAAGATGAAACATAAAAGCACTTCCGCCTAGAGAAATTAATAAACGTAATTCTGGTGCCATATTACTTCCGGAATCTTTATACTTATCGTGTAATTCTTCAAATATATCATCATAGTCATCAACGCTTTCATGCACTTGTTCAGACCAACCATCTAATTCAACTGAAAAAGGATTATAACGAGTATTTAAAAACTCACAACCTGTTACAAAACCCATCATCATTTTACGTTGAAATCTAACAGACGCATCTATCTCTCTCTCACGTTTTATTCTTTCATAACTAGATCTCATTTCGTGAATATTAGAATTCATATTAAAATCATAAGGTACTTTAACACCTTTAGATCTTAAACGATCAAATTGATATAATATTTCTTTTTTTTCGGTCATTTCATCTTGCATATTATTTCTAGGTTGTTCTCTTTGCATTTGTGATGATTTAGGTATATCGTCAATTGATATTTCGGAAAAATCATCTGAATTACTACTAGCACCCATACTGGCTTGTCTAAAAACATATTTATCATCTTCAGCAATACTTTCTATTTCATCTGCAATACTAATGTCTTCACGTGAAGACATACTTAAAACATCATCAGATATCTTAGATTTATTAAATAAAATGTTATCATCTAATATATTAATTTTATTGTTTGGAAGATTAAAATCAAAATCATTATTAAGCTCAAATTCCATTTATACATTAAGAATAGATAAACACTTATATAACTTACGCATTTTTATAAAATAAAGGTATTTTCTACAGTATTATCAATTCGTTCATTAATTCTCAATATATTATGTATATTACTTTCTAAATTAATTATTACATCGTATATACCCCTATAATCATCATTTATTATTAAATTAGATTCATTTTCAATTACTAAATTACATCCAGTTTGTATAGGATTATATGCTATACTAAATGATCTACCAATATCATATGTAACTCTATTATCTAACAAATAAATATTACTTACTTTATTATCTAGTAAATTAGGAACTGTTAACGTTCCATAGTCACTTCTAACAAATCTTAAAGTTTCTTCTGTGTGTTCATATATATTACTCGCTTTTACTACTACTTCTTTAAAATATTCATTTGAAAATAAATTACTTATATTAATTGATGTTAGTATATTATCATTAATTGTAAATATATCAGGTTTATCAGTTTCATATATATTATATGATGGGGAGTCGACAAATATATTACTTAAAGTATATATATTTGTTATATCAATATAATAATAATACAATGATCTTTCAGTTAATACAAGGCTGTTGGTAGTTGTTAATGGTTCGGTTACAGTGTATATATACGAATATGTTGTATTACACAATGTTATTACCACATCATATGTAAGATCACGACCTATATTGCTAATTAATAGATTACAGTCATCGGTTTTTATTACATGATCTTGAATACTATCTTCAAAATAATGTATAATATTAAAATCGGTTCCTATATTAATATTACAATAAATATCACTTATTTCAAAATTAATAGTATCGGTTGGATTTGTTAAACCTTTGATATTACTACTATCAGCTTCAATTTTAAAAAATCGTAATGTTTCTGTATTACTGCTATATAAATTTGAAGCACTTACAGTAACATCTATTACATTTGATGCTGGATCAAACAAATTTGCATAAGCTGTAGCTTCTGATGTCAAAGTATTACCTTCAAAGCTAAAATATTGTGGTTTATTTGTATTATATATAGTAATATTGTATAAATCATAATCCAGACTATTTTTAAATACATTACTATATTCAGTAGATATACTATCATTTATTAAATTAAAATGTAATGAATCTAATAAATCAGGTCTTTGTAATATTGGTTGTGCTAAATCTCCGTCTTCAGTAATACGATATACGTAATGATAATTATTTTCATCTATAATTAAATCGTAATATATACCTCTATGTAAATTAGATATTGTTAAAATAGTTTCAAAATTACTTACAGTTTCTATACTACTATTTTTATAAACTATATCAACTGTATTCTCAAATGTTATAGTATGACTTTCATTATTTGCCAATATTATATTACAGGATACATTAGTAAGATCTAAACCTTCTATTGCTAAAAACTCAAAATTACTATTAATAAAGTGCAATGTTACTTCAGTTGTATCAAATACATTTGATACATTCACATATAATTGTGTATATTCTACACTACTTATATTACAAGATATTATTGTATTCTGTGTAAATGTGAAATTTTCTAGATCTGAAATGCTATGAATAATTGATGTTAAATATGTTACATTACTTATATTTGTAAATATATCCTCAAAATCAGTAGGTATAGCAGTTGTATCAACTAAATTAAAATATGTATATTGATTTTTTAGTATTGGTGGTCCTAAGTTTTCATACTCGATTCTAAAATTTGAATTTATTCGATATTCTGCATAATTTTCTAAATATACATAAAAATCTACATTACAATTATAGTAATTATCGTAATTAAAATCAATTATAATTGATAAGTCATCAGTATCAGTATCAGTATCACTTTCTAATATAATTTTAATATTAGAATTTGCAATACCTATATTAAACCGTTCAGTCAAATATGTTTGATCTATTGTAATATTTGATTGAGTTTTATCATCGTTTGTAAGTATAAAATCTGTATTATCTTTAACCTCAATTGCAGGTAATTCTATAAACTTATAGCTTAATTCTGTATTACTTAAATTGCTATTATTATTAAGAATACTAGCAAAAGGATGTGTAAAGTTAGGATCGTATGCTTTTATTGTTACAATATTACTAGTTCCCCTTAGGGCTGGTGTATAGTGTATTTCATTATCTTGTATTGTAATCAAGTCAGAGTCAACATTGCTAGTAAATACTAAAGTGTTACTGAAAGGATATTCGTATAGACTGTATAACTCACTAAAGGTTATTATATGCTCAGTATTACTTAAATTACTAACTGTTATCTCATTCTGAGATGCGTCTATTAACTTAATATCCGGAATATTACATTCGGTAATATCTAATGTTAAAGTTATTCTATAATTCTCTCGTGAAACATAATAAAAAGGTATATTGTATCTATAATTAATTCCTCTGTAATTAGGCGCAATTGTAATTGCATTAATTGCAGTGGAATCAATGGGATCATTAGTAATAGTATATTGTCTATCATAAGCTGCATTAAGTGGAGAATATTCGTTTAACGCTGCACCTGTAACGACATTATTAATAATATTATCTATTATATTGTATGTTTCTACATTAGTAGTTAAATTGCTGAAAAACACTATATTTGAATAACTTAGGTCTATATAGTTATTAATAAACTCGATAGGTGGTTTTTCTTCTATTTCAATATAAAATTCATTATTTGAAATATTAAAATGATCATCTGTAGCAATTATAGTAATTCTATATTTGAATCCTAAATAATCTGGAGTAATAGTAATAGTATTATCTGCAATATCAATGTTTGGTTCTCTATTATTAGTATTACGATCCACAGTCATATTGCTAACGCTATAGGTAAAACTTAATTCATTAGAATAATGATAAGTATAATATTGTGTTAGATCATTACCGTGTAGTAATGATACTATATTGGTATCTTCATAACTAAAAATTTCAGAGTATTTAGTATAAATAGGTGGTATATTACACTCATGAACGAAAAAACGTTGAGATATATATTGCTCGGCGTATTCAGCAAGCCAGATTTTTACATCAAAATAGTAAGATGTATTACGATATTCTGGATTTATTATAATATTACAATTACCACTATGATCATATTTTAGTAAATCCGATGAATACTGTAAATATTGAGTTGCAATTGGGTCTAGAGTTATATTAATATTATTAATTGCAGTATTATTTTTGATATTAGCACCAATATTACAGGTTTGTTGTATATGTTCTAAATTACAATAATAAATGGTATTGATAATAGTATGAAACTCAATTGGTGGTATTTCTGTAATGAATAATTCCAAAGTAGTATCTACTAAATTACAATTATTAAGATCATTTGATTTTAATACATTTGAAACATCGGTTATGTCTAATATTTTAAGTTTATCGTCCTCTGGATTATATATATTTTCAGTAAGAATATTTGCATATGAACTAAAGTAAGAATCATAGGCAAATATTCTTATTTTATAAGAATAGTCATGTTCATTATCTACATTATTTCTAAAGTTTGGTATAATAGTTACTCGTTTTCCTTCAGTACTAACAGAAATACTAGATTCCGAAAATTGTTCTGTATTAGGAACGTTGCAAGCTAGAACTGCTTTAAACAATAAATGTTGATTAAACGGATAGTTAACATAGTAGTCCTGAATATCAATATTAATTGCTACATTTGATAAATTAGAAAAGTTAGTATTAATATTAGTATCAATGGTTATTGGTGGTATATTGCATTCGGAAATTATGTATTTCTTTGATATAATTTGTTGTTGATAACCTTCAACATATATATTAAAATCTAATGTATAAGTTTCATTACGATATTCAGGTCTAATAGTTAAATTAGAGTTGTCAATATTGAATGCATCTAAATCGTTATAATGTCCTGTTCTAAGTTGCGCATTACGTGTATTAGTAATTATTAAATTGTCAGGTGTTAAATTATCAACATTAATTTTAACATAGTTGTTAATATTGCATATGATAATTGTATTTTCTAAATTGCATAAAGTTTCAGTGTATATTTTAGTTAAATCTATAAATTCAATTGGAGGTTTTTCGTGAATTAATACGTTATAATTACTATTTGTAATATTAAATGCGGAATCTGTAGCAATTAACGATACAGTATAAATCATATCACGATAATTGGCGTTAATATTCAAAGTATTATTATCATCACTAATAGTAATATCATAATCTTGAGATTGAGGATTTTTAGTTATATCAGTTTCATATGAAAATATTAGATGATTACTAAATGGATAATTATCATACAGATCGTTAATGTTACATATTATTACTTGATTACATAAATTGCAATTTTCAACAAGGATTTGATATTCTTGTTTTAATATGATATCAGGTATATTACATTCTGTAATATTGAAATGTAATGTTCTACTAATTTCTTCATAACCACTAATAGACATACTAATGCTAGCATTGTATGTTGTATTACGATATTCTGGATTAATATAAAGATTGTTACGATCATAAAATATAAAATCATTATCGTGGTTGTATAAATAAGCTATATCATCAATGGTTAAGATTTTATTAATAACTTTAAAATGTTGAAAATACTCTATATTACTATTTAATTCAATTGATATATTATCATCACTATTTGGATAACCATCATAATTATCATTTATTTTAGTCTTATCAATAAATAGCATTCTACTACCAGCACTATAAATAATAACTATATGAATCCAGCCTGTATATGGTTCAATACTGTGAGTAATAGTTTGCATACTAGGTGTAGTAATATTTAAAACGTGACTCGTTGCAGTAACTTCTAAAATTGTAGTTGATGCGAATATTTTGAAATAGTTTATATTATCATCTTCTGATTTGTGTATTTTAAATGAAATTGAAAAATCTGTAGTTTCACTTAGATGTATATTAACAGTTTGATTTTCAGTTATTTTATAACTAGTTTTTCCATTATAATCCTCCATAATTTCGGTTGTAATATTGCATATATTATGATCAAATATTGTGGTATTTTCATGAATAAGTGCTTTTTTATTCATTGTATTATCGTAATGTGCGTCTTCTACGCTGTCAAATGAAGGGTTAAATAGTAATAAATGTGTTTCAATATGATTATTAATAATCAAATAGTTTTCTAAGTTACATATAATTTGTGTGTTTGTTAGATCATATATTGTTATGGGTTTAGAATAAGCACTATCATTAGGATATTCATCTTCATCGGTGAATCTAATAGCTGGAGTTTCATTTATATTAATATTAAGTTCTGTATTAGAATGTGTAAAAAGATCGGAAGCTATTATTGTAATATTGTAATTTTTACCACGTAATTTTGGTTTTAAGATTATATGTAAATTGCTTTGTTCCATAACAGTATCATTATATGGTATATCACTATCTATATTATATGTAAATTCTAAATAATTTAAATAAGGATAAGTATATAATGTTGATAAATCATAATGACGCTCATCAATATTATTAAAGGGTATAGTATCTGTAGTAAATATAGTATTTTTATGCGAAGTATTAAATTCAATCGGTATAATTTCTAGTTCTTCACATTGATATTTTACTTGTAAATAATACGTATCATAACTGATATTAGTTACAATGTTTGATGCATATAATTTAAAAATATTTGAATATGATGTTCCGCGATATTCTGGTAAAAAGTTAACATTGGAATCAATTATTTTATATGGTAATTCTTCATTATATATATATGCATTTGAATAATATGCTAAGCGTCCATTTACTGTGGGATTATATTCATTCATTGGTTGAATAACTAGAATATTATCAGATTTAATAGATGATACAAATTCATTATAAAAGTCAATAGTAATTAAACTATTTGACATATTATTAAGATATTTGGTTGTTAAAAATTGGTTAGTAAAGTCATCAACGTTAAATGTTATAGGTGTAGTTTTTGTAATTGTAATAGTTAAATCAGTATTACTCATATTAAACTCAATATCTTCAGCTTTAATAACATATTCAAAACCTTTTTTATCTACTTCAAGAGCAATAAATAAATTACAATTATCGTCAATATTAGATAATCCTTGATTTATTGATACATCTATTTCATCTGTAAAATCCGCATCATCCTGGTTTTGTTTTGCAGATATTATTGAAAACTGTAATTTATCATTGTAAGGATAGTCACTATAACTGTCTTTTAATATAAAATATTTTAATTCACTTTGTGTTGCAGGGTATGTTGTATTAGTATGAGTAATAGATGGTATGGGTGATTCCATAATATCATAAGTTCTAGTTAATGTAGTGTTAGTATATCCTGTCATATGTATAGTGAACGTATTTGTATAAGCTATATCTCTGTGTTCTGCGGCAATAATAAGATTACTGTTGTTGTTAACTGTAATAGCATCTGGATAAGTTGTATTATAATGAGCGGTTCTAATGGCAATATCTTCATTTTGACTAATGGTATTTTGAATACTAATATTACAATGATTTGCGTAAATGTGAATGTGATCCATAATATTAATGAAGTATTCAATTCTACCTAAATTATGTAATTTGGTTGTAATATTTGTAATATCGTTATAATTAGGTATAGCAATAACCGTAATTGTATTTGTCATAGAAGGATGTGATGTACAATAATACTTATATATACCTATAGTTGTAAATTTCCAAGTACCAGTAGTAGAATTTTCTATTACAATAGCAGTATCAGTAATTGTTCCATTAAAATTAATATTAACATCATCTTCATTTTTAATAGACAATGGATGTCCTCCTGATTTATTGATAAATGTAATACTATCATTTACATATATGGTAATAGATGGATTACTGGCTACAATATTATTACTAATACGATCATAAGATTGTAAAAATATATACGATACACTGGTTGATGTATTATGTAATGTATATTCAAATGTAAATTGTGGAATATTAGTAAACTCTAACGGTGGTTTTTCTGTAATATTAAAATTAATAGAATTATTTGAATTATTTTGATTTATGGTATTAGTAAAATACGGATCATATGCTTCAATATTGAGACTATAATTAATATTTCTAAAGTTAGGTTTGAAAGTTAGTGTTGATATATCGTAATCGTAATATTCGGTTGGTGTAATATTAAATCTTAATTCATTTGAATATGGATAATCATATAATTCTGCTAAATTACTTATATCTTCAATATTGCTGTAATATATCTTATTGATAGTACTATATGAAAATGGAATAATATATGGTATATTAGTTTCAATAATAATAAATCTAGCTTGAATATATTGCGATTCATAACCTGACATATAAATATTATACCATATTTCATAAGTTTTATTATTATATTCTGGATTAAATGTTATATTATAAATATTGGAATCTACTGAATTATATATTTCTGTTGGTGTATTAGGATTAGTAAATAATTTTAATTGAGTATAATTATTTGATTCAGTAGTTAAACAATTTGATAAGAATGAATTACTAAATATTAAATTACAATGCACGGCGTATACAGTAATATCATTAAATATATTATGTATAATGCTACTATTGGATAAATTATCTATAGTAATTATACGAGTATTTTCATCACCACTATTAAACTTAAGCGGAGGATATTCGGTAATTTCTATATTAAAATCATTGTTATTAATATTAAAGTTATTATCACTAGCATTAATATTAATATAATAATTTGAGTTTCTAAAATCAGGAGTTATACTAATATTTGATGTATCAAAACTTACAAAATCTTCGGTAGCTGTATATTCTAAATGTTGATATCGGGGATAATTTGAATATATATATATTAGATCATATGATAAAATATCAGTATTTGATGATATAAAATGAACATTAATATCATTAATTATAATAGTGCCTATTGAGTTTTCAGCAAAAGAAAAATTAATAGTTTTAATATAATTAGGATAATTAATATTACTTAATTGAACTGATACTAAATTTGTTGAATCTCGATAATCTGCATTATAATAGAATAAATTACAATGTTGATTAGTATAATCAATAGCATTATCAGGTCTAACATTAATTGTATAATCTAAAGTTTTAATTATATCAGTATTATTGTCATCGGTGAATATGATTGTAATATATTCTTCTGCTTGTCCAGAATTATCATAAGATGTATAGTTAATAATATAATATTCTTTATTAATTTCAATATTTTTAGTATCCCAAATAAACGCTGAGTCATATAGGTGTTTATAATTATTAATATAATTTGGTGTGTCGGTTTCGACTATACTACTTACTATATTTTTTTTAATATAATTTTTATCAATATCAGTTGTAATTATTCTACGTTCATTTCTATTTGTATTAGTGACACTGATAACATTATTTATATAATTATTATTAACAGTTATTTTTGTTCTATATTTAAATGTTAAAACTATAGAATTATCTACAATATTAGATGTATATTCACCTGAACCCGATATGTCAATATCATCAAATGTGGTAATATCAATAACGTTTGAATAATTAGCAGGTATATTAATATTATAATATTCATTTATAGATATGGGTATTATTTCATTATTAATATCTGTATATATTATAGTATTTTCTTCGATGTCAAAAGGTGTTAATTCTGTAATAGTAATATTAATATCATTATTACTAATATTAAAATTATTATCACTCAATACAACATTGATATTGTAAGTTTCACCTCTATAATCAGTATCAATTCTTAATGTATCGTCAATTAAATTACAATAAAAAGGATTTCCACCATTTGTAGGTGTATCAATAGAATATAAAACATTAATATCTAATTCATTGCTATAAATGTAATTAAACCTTGATATTATATTTGATAAGTAGATTGTGTTATTATGTTGATTATTGTAATTGTATGTTGCATTTTGATCATCATTTAATATAATTTCAGGTATAGCTAATTCTGTAATAGTAAATACTTGTTCTAATATTGAATTAGGAAAGTCTTCAAAATAAGCTATAATAATAATGGTATATTGTTGATTACGATATTCGCCACTAAATGTTATTTCTTTTTGAACATTATCAAAGATATATGCATTAGAATAAATATCATATTTATAATGTGCTGTATCAATTACAACTGGTGTAATATTTGAGAAAATTATATCACTATGACTTACGGTAGTATAATGAACTTCAATTAAATCGTCAAGATCATAAGTGATAGTATTATTACTTAATACTACATCGTATGTATGTCTTGCATAGTTTGTATTAGTAAAAGAAAATATCCACGATTCAGATATTGCATATTTAACTTGTATATTTTGAACATTAATTGGTTCATTTGTATTATAATCTTTATATTGAATATTAATTCTAATATCATAATTTCTTTTAATAAATGATGGCTGTATCGTTAATATAAAGTCTACTGGTGATATACTAATATATGATTTAACATCATTTAAATCAGCACCACTACTGATATTTTCTATAGTATAACCAATTAATAATATATTGCTATGGTTTGGTGATACATCATATTTTGATAATAAATCAAAATTACAACTGAAATCTAACATTGTTATATCATTTATTACTGTAGCATCTGGGTTTACTCGAATCTGGTTTGCAGTAGTAAGTGGTAAAACTTCTTTAATAGTAAATTGAAGTGCATCATTGTTAAAATCTTTATTAGGATCGTGAGCGGCAATATTAAATATATAGGTTTCGTTATTGAACACAGGTATAATTTGTAAAATAGTTTCAATTATATTAATATTAGGTGGTTGTGTTTCTAAATTACATAGATAAAACTTCAGATCATCAACCCGATAATAATCATATATTGTTAATAGATCTATTTCTACTGTTTCGATAATAGGATATATTGTAATATTAGAAGAATCTATAATATTAATACCAGTTATATAGTTTTCTTTTATTTTAAATACAACTTCTATAGTAATTAATGTATTTTTACCATTAATGATAATATCGTGTTCAATATTATTACCATTATTGATAATTTCAAATATTGTTCCATTAACTGTAACTATATTATTAATATCTTTAGTAATATTATATATCATTCCACTTTGATCTGTAAAACTATTTGTATTGATGTATGTTATATATTCACTAATTTCAATTGTGCCTAGATCTTTTTTGATAATTATTTGTGATGGAATATTAAAGGCATTTTGATTTAATTGTGGTAATTTGCTTGTAGATCCTCCTCCTTCTTCTTCTTCTTCTATAATTGATTCAGGTATTTGTTCAGCTGTTGTAGTGGATGGAACATCTGCTATTTGTTTTACATTTTCTAATATATCAGTTCTTAAGGATGTTTCTAATGTTGTTAATATTTCTTTAATAGCTTTGGTTCCATAAATACCTTTAGTGCTAGTGGTTTTAATGTTGGCAGTAAGTTTTCCATTTTCATATACTATTTCAACATCAACATTTGATGATGGTATAAGTCTTTTAATTTCTTTTTGAATTTTATCTTTAATTTGTGCTTTAATTTCTTCAGTTGGATTTATATTATTAAATACGATTTCAGTTTTGATTACTTCGTTTTTAACTGCTTTGATTATGATTGGTTTATCAACTGTGATGGTTATATCATCACGTGTTTTGGTTGGATCGAGTTTATTATCAATTTCAGTAGATGATTTAAATATATCTAATAATAAAGTAGCTATTTTTTCTTTAATTTTAGTGCTAGGCTCTTCTACAGGTGGGGTTTCCAATGTAGTTACTAAAGTTTCTAGTTTTTCCATAGTATTATCTGGAACTTTGAGTCTTAGTTTGATTTTAATTGATCCTGGTTCTAAAATGATTTGAATCATATCAGATGCTATACCTAATTCTGTAATAATTTTGAGTTTAATAGCATTACGGTAATCTTCTAGTTCTTGTGGTGTTAATTTATCATAATCTACTGCTGAAATATATAGATCTAGTTCAACTAAACTATCTTCAAATTCATTTGAAACTACTTCTGTATCTCTACTTGTAGTAACAATTTCCGTATATGATTTGCCTTCAGGTAATAAATCTAATTTGCTATTAATAATTCGTTCTGTATCTGGCTCGTATATTAAATCTCTTATAGTATCCGCATAAATATATACAATTAATTTGTTAGGTTCAATTAATTCAACTAATACTGAACTAAACGCAGTATTACCTGTAGTAAAATCAGTGATGATTGTATTCTTTATTTTTTCAACATTAATGTTAGTAATATTGGGACTAACTGTATAATCTTTTCGTTTTAATTTAATATCGGCATTATTATACGATGTTTCTGTAATTGTTGCATTTTGTGATATATCAAATAGAGCATCGTTTAATATAAAGTATTGTAAGTGATCGTGATTTGCTGTTGATGAAATAACATATATAGTTATATTTTCATTAGTCAATAAATAAATATATACATTGTTATTATAATATTCAGTAATTTTTTGATAAATTGTATTATATGTTTCAGTTGTTATATTAATATTTTTTAATGTAAAATTAAATTTAGATATACTATCGGTGAATGGTGTTTCTATAACATTATAAGATGTATTATGAAATGTATTAGGAACTGCTTTAAAAGCATTTTCCTGTGCTTTAATGTTATATATAATATGTTTTATTAAGTTAGGATGATTTTGTATAATATCTGCAGTTTCAGTGGGATTTGTAGATATAATATTAACTATTATATCTATGGTATTTGTGATAGTGATTGTTATATTTTCTGGTAATTGATCCGTTTTTTTTGAAATTTGCGTAATAAATTGTTCTTTAATAATATTTAAATTAAAATTCGCACTAGATCCTAGGTTATATTGCGCAGTAATAATATTACCATTAGTAGTTATTGATATAAAATTCAAGTTATCAGATGATATATTACTAATATTTATTTTATTTGTTATAAAACTGTTTTTAATATTTTCTAATTTAGTTGCAATAGTATCAGTATCAGTATCAGTTTGATATATTGATATTTTTAAATTATTTACTAAATAGGATGATAAATTAATATAACAGCTAAGAGCAAATTGATCTTTTGTTGCATTAATAATATTAATAATATCGAAAGTTGTTAAGTTTTCATATTTAATATCTTCGATTATAAGTTCAATAATATTAGTATTTATATAAGTATCTAGTAGGTGTGAAGTTGATATTTCATCATTGTGTTTAAATATATTATTTGTTTTATAAGTTAAATATTGTGTTTTAATGTCAGTGTGTAATGGAGATTGTTCGTATATACGATCAATCTGTTCAGTTTTAACGTTAATATCAAAATATATATTATAATTATTATATGTAATAGTAATATCAATTACGTCTTTTTGAGTTGAAGCGTAAATATCGCGAATACCCGATTCTAAATCTGCTTTATCATTTTCGTTATAATAAATATTAGATAATACGAATATAAATGAATGTTCTTTAATGTCAATATTACAATCACTATCTAATGTAATACTAATATCATCACTATTACCTATTTTATATTGTATTAATAAATCTTTAATATAATCGACTATATCTTCACTATTAGTTTCCATAATAGAAACAATATGTCCTGGATTATCAGTTATTTTAATTGCGACTGATATCATAATATTATCATCATTTCCGGATAAGGTTACAATAATATTATTTGATTCTAACGAGGCAATTTGATTAATTATTGAGGTTTTAGTAAATGATATTAATTGTGTTTTATCATCAGCTGTTAATAAATTAAAGTTCAAATTATTTAATATAAATGTGTTTCTAATTAATGTGCTAGTTTCTGGTTCAGAATCAGTATTTAATAAAATATTAATAAATCCTGCTATAATTTCATCAGGTGTAGTTGATTGTGATATATCAGGATTAGCAGTAATTTTAATTATATCGTGAGCAATATTTGTAATTATGACAAAATTATTTAAGCTATTTTCTAATAATTCAACATTAATTGTAATATCTTTACTAAATCTATTTTTGATATATTCACTGATGAGTGTATTTTTAAAATCATTAATATCTGTAATATCTGCACTATTAATTTCAAAAGATCTAGAATATAATTGATCGGTGCTTAATCCACCTTCACTTGGTATAAATGTTTTTTCTTTGACAACAACAGTATATTCTAATTTAGTAAATTGATCATAATTTTCAACATATGCGTCAAATAATAATTCATATTCTTTACTTGAATTAGCAAGTATAATATCTATTTCAGTTGTGTTTGAATTATATTCGTATGCCAATGTGTTTTCTTTTTTAAATCTATAAGGATTATTAGATTCAAATGTAATATCATTTTCAATATTATTATTTAATGCGAAATGTATATTATCATCCATATTATTATAAAAAAACATTTTAGAAATAAAATTGCTAGTATTAAATTCAATTGTATAATTTTCAATTGTTAATGGTTCTACATCAATATTAGATATATTAAGCATATTACTATATAAATTAATATAACTATTAATAGGCTCATATACAATTAATACATTAAACCAATTATCAGTTGTATGATTTATATTATAAGTGCTATTGTTGTTAATAGTTAGGTCTAGGTTGAATTGTTCTTTACATTGGAAAAAAACGATAATATTAGATGTTAATTGTGTAATACTAGCGTCAGTTGTTTTATAAACTGAAGTGAATATATTAGGTTGATCATAAAGGTTACCTTGTTCTGTAAAAATATATTCATCAATATAATATTTGCTGATATAATATGTGATATCATTTCTAATTTCATATGCGCCTTTAAAATCAATTTTAATATTAGAATTAACATTATTAGTAAATTGATTACGAATATTAACACTATCATTATAATTTTGAATAGTAATATTGGAATTTAATGTATATTCAATAGAAGGTTGTTCTTTAATATTAATAACAAAATTAGAATTTAATGTTTGTGATTTATATTCATTAATATAAATATCAAATAATACATTATATTCTATATCTCTATAATCGTTATCATATGTGAAATATATATTTGAAAGATCATTATCAATTATATAATTATTAATATTATAGGTAGTAATATGTTTAATATATGTTTTAGTATCAAAATATGTATCTATTTTATTATTAATTTTATCAATAATAATATTTTTATAAAATGGATATTCGGTATCAAATACATCATAAATATTTGAAAAATATGTAATATCAGGATAAATAGAATAAGATGATTTAATATTAATTTCAGGTAATTCGATAATATTAAATTGCGTTTGTAACGTAAGATGTTCGTAATCTATTATAAAGCTTTTAATTATAACAGTATATTCTTCACCCCTGCTATTTGGTATAATACTAAGATTACTATCATTTAATACATAATATTCATTATGATTTTGAGAATTTTGATTTGATAATTCAATAATAAATGTTTGCATATTATTATCATAATGTGTTAAATTAACAAACAAAAGTGTTAAATCAATGATTAAATCTGTTTCTTTAGCGATATTACTAAATATGTTAAAATCATATAGATGTGATTTATTTTCTAATGTATGTTGTTCATCGAATGTTAATAATAATTCAGTATTGCTATAATTTGGTAAATACATTGTATCAGTAACAATAATATTAATATCATAATTACAATAATTATAATTAAAATTAATTATTAGATTAGAATAATCAATATAAATATCAGTATTAATGAATGTAGGATATATTATATTAAATGTAAGATATTCTGGATATTTATAATTATAGTGATTATTTAGGTTTATTATTTGTGTATTAGAATTATTAGTAATATCGAAGGTTGGTATTGTTAATAATTCTATATTTGGTATTTGTTCTTCAGTTATATATAATGGTATTATAATATTACAGTGAATAGCTTTTGTATTATCGCTTTTATCAATATCTATTATATCAAAAAATATGTTAAATTTATATGTATTATTACGAAAGTCCGGATGTAATATAATAGTATCATCGCTAATAGTAATGATATTACAATTATAGGTATATGTAGGTCTAATGTAATCAATTGGTATATATGTTGTATTTGATAATTGGAATAAATCAATAACTGTAGTAGTTAAAGTGAATGTATCAGCATTATTAATAATAATATCATTAAAATCTAAAATTGTAGTATTTGAATTTAGAGTAAAAGAATCTATAATAGTAGGATTTATTTTAAGAACAGGTAATTCAATAATTTTATATACTAATTGATCTGATATATAGTTAAGAGTAATATTAACTATATCAATATATACAAAATGTGTAGCATCTCTATAATATGGTTTAATAATTAAATTACTATTATTAATTTCAATAATATTATTAGAATATAAATTACTATCAGTTAATACTGAAAAATTGTATTCATATTCATAATCTTTATTTTCAATTAGATCTAACATATTACACGTCATATTGGTAGATTTTGCATTATCGATAAAGATAGGTGTTAAAATAGGTCTAGATAATATAACAGGTGTTCTATTTATGGGTATAATATTATTGTATCTATCATATATATTAATATATATTGATGTAGGAGCATTATTATCTAATAAATTGATTAAATTAATACTACTATTAATAGTTTGTCCTGTTTTATTATTTTTTAATCTTAAAGCAGGATCGTCTAAATAAGTCTTAATTGTTTTTTGTTTAATTTCAAATAATGGTTCATCTAATGTAGGAGTATTGTAAATACTAGATATAGTGCTGGTTTTAAAAATAAATAAGTTTTCAGTAGTAGTTTGATTTGCAAATTCTCTATTTTCTTTATATAATCGTAAATTAACAGTATTATAAATATAATATATAACATTTTGATAACCAATATTGAATATAATATCGGTTTTATCTCCAAAATTATCAATATAATATAATCGATATTTATCAAAACTATCTGTTGTATATATTAAATTGATTTGTATTCTATTACTTGGTGTTTCATTTCTAGATTCTAATTCAAACATTAGATTAATAGAAGGATATGTTAGATGATATGCTATATCAAAATATTTAGTAAAATCAATAGTAAAATAGTTAGTATTCATAGTTATTATAGTATCGTTTTGTATTAATGTTGTGATGTTATCTTTTTGAGTTTCTATAACTTTAATTAATTTTGTTATACCAGTTGAATATGTTGCATCAATTGCAGATATTTTAATATAATACGTTTTATCACGATAATCTGGTATAATATATAAATTACTATTAATAATTTTAGCAACTGGTTCTGTATTATCAATATTTGAACGTAATTCAATTTCATTCATAATGACATTGTGTAAATATTTAATATTAAATATAATATTATTAAAGTCGTTTGGTTTATTTTCAAAATAATTAGTTAAATTGAAATTACATTGTTCTTCGCTTTCGATAATATTAAAATCTGCTAATGATATTATAGGATTTTCTTCAACAATATTAATTTTAAGAGAGTCAATCGACATTATATTATAATCAATATTTGATGCTACAATATTAAAATTACAAGTTGTATCTCTATATTGTGGTGTGAATCTTATTACTGAACCTGTAATAACATATTCGTTATCATTTGCAATAGGTGTACAAATATATGTTAGATCTGTATTTAATACAGTATTACAGAATATAGTATCTAGGTCAATACTAATATCTTGATTTGATAAAATATAATTTTTACCAAGATATTTATCATTTTCATTAATAATATATGGATTTGTTAAGGCTTTTTCGGTAATATTTAATTGAAATTCTGTTTTAAAATTGGAATATAATTCAGTATCAATATACACTTCAATTGATAATATATATGGATCATTACGATAATTTGCATTTATAGTAAATTCTTGAATCTGTTCATTTCTTATTAAATCATCAATATCAGTTGATATATTGTATTTTAAATGGGATATATGTTGTATTGCATTAACATTAATATATGTTAATAAATTTATTACAATGTTATTTTCAATATCAATTATATCAAAACTTGTATCATTTAAAGTTATAATAGGTTTTTGTGTAAATATAATATCAATCGTATTAAATACGTTATAAATATTATCAATTGCTACTATTTGTTTTGTTAATATTCGTTCAATATTAAAATATTTATCACGGGTTATTGATAGAATAGCATTTTCTATATTAAACAAATCAGCATACTCATCTATTGGATAATCATCATTGGATGTTAAATTGTATTGGATTCCACTTGTTGAACTAAAATAATTATTTAAATTATGTGTATCAACTAAACTAGAATGTTCGCGAGTGATATTCGAAATTGTTCTAGTAGGTATAGGAGGTGCAATTTCGGTAATATTAATTGTATAAAATGTTGGTAATTCAGGATATTCTGAATGAATTGCAGTAATAATAATATCAAAATTACTATTACGGTAATCAGTATTAATTTCTATAGTAGTAGATGATGTGAGTGTAATTAAATCATTGTAAGGTTCAATTCTACGTGGTTGCGAGTCAATAATATTAGAAGATAATATATAACTAAGTGTGCCAGATTGAACGTTATTACAAAATATATCTGTATAGTTTATTAAAAATGTATCATATTGTATTTCCATAAAATTAGAAAAACTTGCATTTATTAATTTAACAGGAGGTGGTTCATTAATTATAATATTAGTTACTGTTTTACTATCCTCATATTCCATATAATAAAGCGGATCATATACTATAACTTGTAATATAGTTTTTTTATCTTCGTTATTTGAACCACGATAATCAAATGAATAATAATAATTATTATCATAATTTGAATAATTAAGATAGGAATTATAGGAAAAGACAATATTATCACTTGGAAGTTCGTAGTCATAATATAATGATAAAATATGTGATGATTCAGGATTTTCTGTTTGATTTATAAATGTATTTAAAAAAAGCACAGGTGTATTTAAATAATTATTAATATAATAATTTGTAAAATTATATATTATATTGCTACTATATGATAATAATCTAATAGGTAATACAAAACTTTCAATAATTCTTAATGTATATGGATCACTTAAATAATTAAAACTATTATATTCATCATATTTATATACATTACAACTATCTAAAGCTCTAATCGTAATATCAATTGTCATATTTCTAAAATCTGGTTGAATTGTGAACTCATTGTTTATTATTTTAAAATTAGAATTTCTAATTAATTCAATATCATATGGATTAATAAAATTACAATTATATTGTAATGATGTTCGAACATTACTTAAATCTGTAATATAAAAAACTAAAGTATCATCTAATCTTGATTTAAAATATTGATTAAAATTATTAAATGTAATATTATTCATTATTACAGGTAATGTAGTAATAGGTTCTTCTGGTGTAATTAAATATGGTTTCGTAGCTCTTAAATGTATATCTTCTAATCTTATTGGTTCTGTTCTAGTTGTTCGTGATGCTTCTGAATAAATTGTAAATATACTACCTTCATCAATATTAGAAAAAATAGGATTTAATGAATCACCGTTATCTAACAAATAATTTTCAGCATTGACTAAACGATTGTCAACATCCGCTATTAAATTATAAAATAATTCAAGTTTATCTCTTATATTATATAATGCTACTTCTAAAATATCTAAATTACTCATAATATATATATTATCTATTGAATAGAAAATGTTTATAATAACATTTCAAAAAAAATAATAATAAAATCACTCAGTATTATTAAATAGTCCAAGTTTTTCGCTAAATTCTTTTATTAATTCTTCATATCTTTCTGTAGGTGCTTCATTATTGTTATCTAACCACGTTATACCTTCGTCTATTATAGGCATTAAAGTATTTTTAACTTCTTCCGTTTCATTTTCTACAGTATTTTTTTTATCATATAACATTGATTCTAATCTATTTCTAGATTGAATATTATTAGCTCTTGCTTCATCTTCTTGTTTAAACTTTTCGGCTTCTTCTATCATTTTATCTATTTCTTCTTTAGATAATTTATTATCATCTTGTTTTATTTCAATATTCTTAGTATTACCTGACGATTTTTCTAATGCTGAAACTGTTAATATAGAATTTGCATCTAATGAAAAGGTTACTTCAATTTGCGGTTGTCCTCTTGGCATTGGAGGTATTCCTTCTAAATTAAATGATCCTAGTTTTCTATTTTTATCTGCAATTGGAGAAACACCTTCTAATACTTCAATTGTTACAGCGGGTTGGTTATTTTCAGCAGTGCTAAATGTTTGCGATTTTTTAATAGGAATAGCCGAGTTTTTTTCAATTAGTGGAGTCATAATAGATCCATTTGTTTTAATACCTAAGTTTAATGAACAACAATCAACTAACAGAAGATCTTTCGTTTTTTCACCTCCTGTATTTGTTAAAATAGCACCTTGAATTGCAGCACCATAACATACCGCTTCATCTGGATTAATAGATTTATTTAATTGCTTATTATTAAAATATTCTGAAATCATTGTTTGTAATTTAGGTATACGAGAACTACCACCTACTAATACTATTTCATTTATATCAGCTATTTTAGTATCAGTGTCAGTCATAACTTGTTTAATCAATGATATACATTTATCAAAAATAGGACTACATATTTGTTCAAATTTTGCTTTTGTTATAGAACTATTGAAATCATTACCTTCAAATGCAGATTCAATTTCTATACTTGATGTTGTTGATGTTGATAAGTTCTTTTTTACATTTTCAGCAGCATTTTTAAACCTCTTCATAGATTTTGGGGAAGTTGTAGGATCACATTTAAATTTACGTTTAAATTCTGTAACCATATATTCTACAATTTTATTATCAATATCAGAACCTCCTAAAAACTTATCACCTGCTGTTCCTTTTGTTTCATATAATCCACCATCAATTGTCAAAATTGACATATCTGCTGTTCCACCACCAACATCTACTATTAATATATTAATTTCACGAGATGAATTATTCTTTTCAATACCATATGCTAATCCTGCACTAGTAGGCTCATTTATAATTCTTAGGACTTCTTCAAAACCTGCAATTTTACCTGCTGTTTTTGTAGCATTTCGTTGAGAATCTGAAAAATGTGCGGGTATAGTTATAACAACCTTTGTTGCTTTTTTACCGGTATATTCTTCCGCCATTTCTTTCATTTTTGCTAAAAGCATAGCACTAATTTCTTCAGGATAAAACTTTTTAGTTTCATTCTTATATTCAACTTCAAAATAAATTTTATCACTTGAATCACCTTTAATTACAAAAGGATACCTTGGTATAATTTCTTTTATCTTTGGATCACTAAAATTCATACCTATAAATCGTTTTGCATCATAAATAGTGTTTTTTGGATTCATTGATGATTGGTTTTTTGCAATATTTCCAATTAATCTTTCTGTATCAGTAAATCCAACATATGATGCCATTGTGCGATAACCAGAATGTGGATCTATTACAATATCAACTTGACCATTTTGAAATACACCTACACAACTATATGTAGTTCCTAAATCTATACCTATACATATTTCCATAGTGTTAATATACGTTATTAATTAACCTTTTATATGTGTATTAAATAAACTAATGAAAAATTGTAACTGTAAATGTGGCGGATGTGTTAAAAAAGGAGGTGGGTTTATGTTAGAAACAATATTTATAAATGGTGGATATACATATGATAATCTTAACAAATTATGGGGTCCTAAATATTACGATTATTTATTTAATATCTATACTAATTTAATTAATAATTTAGAAGATTCAAATAAAATAATTTTACTTATTTTAAATATTACATCGTTGTTATCCATACAAAGTTTAGATAACGGTGATCTTAGAAAACTACAATCTTTATTTGGGTTTTTATCAATTCACGATGTGAATTATTTATATCAAGCAATTAAAGATAATATTCATATGGAACCCTTCTTTGTTTTAAGAATGGGTAATTGTCATAATTTTGTATATTCTACCACTTTTACAGAAGAATTATTAAAACAAAATATTGTTCAATACAATTTATATATATCATATTTAAATATATTAATGAATGATCAATATATATCAGACTTTCGAATTGCATCATCCCATTCAATGTATAAATCAACAATTGTTTCTTTCTTTTCTGGCGATAATTTAGAGTTTATTAAAAATAATGTTAATTGGTCTAAGCATTCTAATGTTATTAGTGCTCACGTTCTTGTTCTTACAACTGATTTTGACACTAATAAATTAAAAGTTTTAATGTTAGCACATAATCCTTCATATGTTAGAGGTAGATTAGAAGAAACTGATTGTCGTTTAGGACCACCAGGAGGTATTATAGATCCTACAGATAATACACCTTGGGATGCTATGATACGAGAATATAGAGAAGAAACTGACACTCATTTTCCAAGGAATTTTACATTACTAAATACATTTATTTGGAAGAAAAAACACGTAGTATTTGTAGTTAATTCTAAATCTAGAATTACTAATAAAATAATTAGAAATGATGAAATATATTCACGTAGGTTGTTTTATATTGATGAACTTAAAAACATAATTGCTAGTAGTAAAGGATCTAAACAAGTTAAAGGACAATTTAAAATGCGTAATGGTGCTATAGATTCTACATCTGCTATTATAGAATTTATGGGTTATTAGATATTATAATGTATTATAAAGGATTATAATAGGTTATAAAGGATTATAATGGATTATAAGGATTATAAAGAATTATAATAGACTATAAAGAATTATAATGGATTATAAGGGATTATAAGGGATTATAAAGGATTATAAAGGATTATAATGGATTATAAGGGATTATAATAGGATTATAAGGTATTATAAGGTATTATAAGGGATTATAAGGGATTATAATACCATATAATAGACTATAAATAATTATAAGGGATTATAAGGTATTATAAGGTATTATAAGGTATTATAATGGATTATAATACCATATAATAGACTATAAATAATTATAATACCATAAAAGGTTTATAATAGATTATAAATAATTATAATACCATATAAGGTTTATAATAGACTATAAATAATTATAATACCATATAAGGGATTATCCAAATATATAGGTGCGTTGTTGTATTACAATAGCTAGTATAAAAAATACTATTCCAAAGCTAATATGTAACCAATGTGGAGGACACGTTGTTATTCCAAACATTTCAGCTAACTTACAATGTTGTTTATGACTAAATAAAGACCAAAATAAAGCATTTATTACTAAGAATATTACAACGATATTATAAATAATTTCCATTTTATTGTAAGATAATATAAAAAAATGATAACTAGTTATAATTAAAAACAAATGATTCCAATTTATACAGACGGTGCTTGTTCTAAAAATGGTTATGCGGACGCAAAAGCAGGAATAGGTGTGTTCTTTGGTGATAATGATGAACGTAATGTTAGTGCTTTAGTTGATAGTGGTTATAAGCAAACTAATAATGTAGCAGAATTACTGGCTTGTATAAGAGCTATTAAGATTATAGCAAATGATGGTAATAAATACATAATATATACAGATAGTGAATATGTTATTAAGTGTGCTACTAAGTTTAATAGTTGGTTAAAGAAAAAAGACAAATCTGAAATTAAAAACTTTGAATTAGTTCAAGAACTTTACCAACTCGTAGAACAAAATAATATTAAATACGAACATATTAAAGCTCACACTGGATTAGATGATGAACATTCTTATGGTAACGAACAAGCTGATAGATTAGCTAATAACGCTATTGGTAATTTTGATATTGTTAAACGTATTTCGTTAAGTATTCCATTTGATTCTAAAGATAAAGCAAAAGAATTAGGTGCTAAATGGGATAAAGATATTAAACGATGGTATTATGACGGAACAGACAGTAGTATTATTGACGAACTTAAAAAATTAGAGATTAAAGAACATTATCTTAATATTCCGTTTGCTAATAAGGATAAAGCTAAATCATTGGGTGCTAAATGGGATGGCAATGTTAAAAAATGGTTTTATTTGGATAATTTGGATAGCGATAAAATTGCAGGATTATTGAAACTTAGTAAATAAATGATAAGTGCTATTATTATAGAAACACCTTTAGTTGATTTTTATTATTCTTTTAAACATCACAATAACATTATGTTTGTTGAAATAACTGAAAAATTATTATATACTGAACATATATTTACTAAATTATATTATTGTTTGTATGACGAGTTTATTACTAAAACTAATTGGTTTGATTTTTATAAATTATCACTAATTAACTCTAAACCTATCAATAATAATACTGAAATGATAGTTAATGTTTTTTGGTGTCTTTATAATAAAGGTAAACCAAAATGTATTGAAGCTATTACAGAATTACATTGTGCTAATAATCTTAAGTTTTGTATAAATACTCCTACAACTATAATGATTAATAACTTAATTAGTTGTATTCTTAAATCAATTAATAATGATATTTTAATAATAGAAGATATTATTGATACTGTTGCTATTTATCATAAATTAGTTATTTTTTGTATATATGCTGAAAAAACACTAAAAATTAATACAAATTGTATTGAACTAATACTTAGTCAATGTTATTAAGGTTTCATTTTACGTGAATCAACACCCCATTCTAATAGATTTTGTTGTAATACTGGATGAAAATCTATTTTATTACTGTTTTCTTTTGTTATTAAGTTTTGATATCTTATTCGAAATCTTCCGCTTTCTTTTGATGCAAAGTTCATCCATCTTTTTATTTGCCTTTCATCATCCTCTGTTCTTTTACCATTATAAAAATGACAATACCATTCTATCCAACCTCTAGGTGCTGTGGTTTCATCTATCCAATTTTTAGCAATCCAATCATTATAAGAAGATCCTGCTTTAACTTTATATTTATTAATATTTTTATCATAATCGTTTGTTATTAGTTTATGTTTTGATATTTTACTTAAAAACTTGAATTGTTTATGATCTTCTGTGGTGTAAGTAATATTGGTTTTAGGTGATGTGATATTTCTAAAATATGAACCACCGATTATACCTGCATTAAACATTTGATAAGGTGTTAAATCAGGTTTAAATTCTGGATAATCGTTAAATACTAATACCATTTTTTTTTAAAAGATGTAATAAAATGAAATGAATAAAAAATTATTACAGATATATAAACTTTATAATATTGAATCATTTTATCATTTACAAAAATTAAAAAATAACCTTGCTTTAATCTCGCAAAATATTAATTGTCTTAAAGATAAATTAAAAGCTTATAAATATATTTATATACTTGAGAATGATATAATCTTTGATATATCACAACATATTATTTTGAAATGTTTAAAAAATTATAATTTTGATAAAATTAACCAACAGCAAAACAATAAATATATGACTGCTATTGAAATACAAACATTAAGTAACGAATATTATTTTAAAGATACTATTAATTTTAGTTCGCCATTATATCTTAAAATTGTAGAGGTTATGAACAATAACTTTCATTTTGTTTTTATTTTACATCCGGTAGATAATATACCAATCGGTATTCGTAAAAATAATAATATAGAAACTACATTATTTCAATTTAATTTTTTTGGTAAAAAATTAGAAAAAAGTATTAATAATAATTTATCTATTATACTACACGATCACGAGAAAAATGCTTTATTCTTACATACAAATTATAATACATTTCCTACAATTTATTTTGTTTATGAAGCACGAAATCATATTTTAACTAATCTTATAAATATTTCAAATGATCGTTATCTTGATGAAATGGTAAAATATGTTAGAAAAAAAGGTTATGTTGTTAATATACATAGACAAAATAATCAATTCGTTATGGGATTAGTTCATCATTGAAGCTTTAAACGCACCTTAGAAAGTCAATTTCTTTCGAATATTCATCTTCATTTGGTGTTTCTAATATGATCATAACATTTTTAAGATTTTTAGCAAATGTTGTAAGTTTATCTATAGGTATAGTATTTGTATCACAGAATAATTGTTCGTGGCGATCTTTTAATGATCCTTTTGGTGTTTTAGATCCGTTAAAATGTATTACAATTGTATTCTTATTTAATTTATTATAAGCTTCTATAATATCAAAACCTGCTGACCATACGTGGCAAGTATCAAAACATATACCAAAATACTTTTTATCAAAGTCTTTTGTAAAATTATTAAAGTCGTCTATATTTACGATCATTTCAGTTCCTTGACCTGCACCAGTTTCTAATATTATTTTTGTATTTAAATTATTATCTTTAATAAACCCTATAATTTCTAACATAAATACTTTCATTTGTTTCATACAATCCTTCGGGTTGTTTTTAACATATTTTCCTACGTGTAATATTACACCAATAGCCTTATATTTATCTGCAATTATTAGATCAGTTGTAATTGTATTCATATTTAATTTTATTTGTTTAGGATCTAACGATGCTATATTTATTGTATATGATCCGTGTATAACAAAATTACATTGCAGATCTTTTATTGCTTCATATTCTTTCATATATTTATCCAAATTAGCTGGAGAACAATTAGACGGATTAGATGTAAATATTTGTAAAGCATTACCTCCATATTTATATAATTTTTCTATAGTTTTCTTTAAAGTTTTTTCACGATTTATATGAGCGCCTATTATTTTAGAAGACATTATTACATTATTTATAATATCTTCTAAAATACACTTTATAATATATTCCATTTTAGAATGTTTAATTTATACCACATCATTTTTAATTTGTATAGCAAACTTGGTATTATCTTTTGACATATCTAAATAACTTATATTTTTATAAATATTTTTTACAAACTTATTAACACCAGTATAACTAAATACTTTTCCATCTTCTAAATATTCTTTCGCAAAATCTTCAATATTTTCCGGCATTTTCTCTTCTGTTATTAAATTAAGTATTTTTATCAATTGTATAGGATCTTGGATATAGGGGGTAGCTGTCATTAACATCAATTTACACGTTTTATGTTTTATAGCCTCACGTAATACTTCTATATTTGGCGCTTCTAACCTTGATAATGATCCGTCAAATAACTTATGTGCTTCGTCTATAATTATTAAAGTATTGTTTAAATTATCTCTAGCATATTTATTTTTATTTTGTAACATATTTGTAAAAGTTTTATACGATACAGCTATCAAACCTTTGTCTATTTTAGCTTTATCATAACATAATTCCACATTTTTTTGAATATCTTTTAATAAAGTTCTACGTGATACCCAGATTACTGAATATTTCTTATCTATAAAATTACGAGCTACACCTAGACCTAAACAAGTTTTTCCTGAACCAACATAATGCCAACACAATATACCTTTAATATCTGTAGATGTTTGAAAATAATCTTTTATCATTATTTGTGTTGGTGTAAGTTCAAACTTACCATAACAAGATGATTTATTATTACTATATATTTCGGAATATTTATCATATAAATTATTCTTAAAATCCATTACATCTTCCGTAAGACCATTACTTGATATAAAATTTGTTTTTAAACTCCTCGTATAATTACCAAATAATAAATCTTGAATATCTTGTAATTCAAAATAATCTATTGAAGCATAATAACATATCTTTGTTAGTTCTTTACTAAAACTTATATCTTGCTTAGGTGTAGGATAATATGAATATATTATCTGTTTTGTTCCATCCGGTAATCCTATATGACCACAAGTTCTTCTTATTCTTCCTATTATTTGATTTTCTTCATTATCATAAATTATTTTTGAAAAAATATGCATATACTTTACATCAAATAGATCTATACCTTCTTTATAATATTTATCTATTACAAGTATCTTTATATTTTTACCTAAAATGTTATCAGGTCTTTCATTAAATGTGCTTTTTATTTGTTTTACTAACGATTTACTTAAAGGTTTTCTGTATACATTATTAGCTGTTAAATATGCAAAACATTTACCATCGCTTTTCATTTGCGATTTATGATCTTTATCGTAAGCTGAATAAAAACCTAAAATATTTAACATTCCACATATTATTTTAGCGCAACTTGTTGATGATGCGTAAATTACGTGTTTATATTCTTCATTATTTACATATATTATTTTACGTAAATTATTATACAATGATAATAGTTTTTTATTACTATTAATATATGTTCGTAATTCTTCAATACTAAAGTTTTTATTATCAAATCTATGTATATTCTTCATTTATTATAATAATGATATAGAAAACAAATAAAATAGATCTTATAAATGGTTAATAAACTTGTTAATTTAGGTAATACTTGTGCTATTAATTCATTACTACAATGTATCAATATTTGTAAGATTAATATTAGTATATTTGATAAACCTAAAAATAATACATTTACTAGAGCATTATTTGAATTATTACATTTAATGCAGGTTTATGATGATAAAACTATTAAACCTAATAATTTCTTAAATTATTTATATTCTACATTTTCTTCATTTCAACCTAGACAACAATTAGATGCACAAGAAATATGGACTTTAGTATCTAATGAAATTTTCAATAACACTGGTAATGTCATTGATAATAATAAATCTTTTACATCTATTATACATAAAAAAGCTTATGAACAAATTGCTAAACATAATAATCATAAAACATCAATATGGAATGATATTTTTCAAGGGGTTTTATTACAAATATTAATATGCCATAATTGTAAAAATAAAACTTATTCATTTGAAACATTTTATTCTATCAATTTAAACTTAAGTAATAGCATTATATCAATGTTAAAAGAATATTTTACTAAAAACATTACAGATGAAATTGATTGCGAATGTTGCCTTAAGAAATCCAAACAAGATAAATATATCAAGTTTTATAAATTACCTAAATATTTAGTTATATCATTAAATCGATATAATAATTTAGGACAAAAACTTAATTTTAAAGTTAATATTAATAAAAATATACTGTTAAGTCATAATATTCTTTATGATAATAAGAATAAAATTGAATTAAACTTAAGTTCTGCTATCAATCATTTTGGTAGTATTAATAGCGGACATTACAATGCTTTAGATAACAACAATAATATTGTTATTGATGATGACACAATTATACCTTTAACTAATGACGATTTTTATAGCGATAATAATAGCATTTATATGTTATTTTATAAGATCAATTTTAACATTTAATTCTTTTATTGCTTCTACTATTAAACCCATCATTTTAGAATATTCAATACTTAATATACCTTCATCATTTTCATTTACTACTTCTGGTAATACTGATCTAACATCTTGTGCTAATAACCCAGTATCTTTAATACCATTAAGATCTTTACGTTTAAATGTATATCCTGATAATGATTTAAGTTTATCTACTGCATTTTCTATTTTTTTAAGATCATATTTCACTCTTGAATCTGATATATTACGCACTCCTTTCTTTGCTTCTATATGTTCTTCTGTGCTAATAAAACCTGTACTTATTATATTTCCAGCACAATTTATATTACTTGTAGTATTTATATTTCCATCTATTTTTATATCTCCATTTGCTGTTAGAGCAGTATCTGAAAGTATTTCTTTATTATTTGTGTCTTTATCAAACCTAAAAGACTTACAACATTTTATATTTCCATATACATTCATTGTATTTTTTGGAATATTATGGATATCAGTATAATCTGATAATTCTAATATTGTTTCATTATTAATTGTAGCAACCCTTACATTTCCAAACATATTAATATCATATTTGTCAGCATATGCTCTTATTTTGTCTTTCGCAGGTGCTATATCTTTATAAAATGTTGTAAAATAATCATAATAAATTTTATAAATATCAAAATTAACACTTCCTGGCACTGCAGTAGCATATATAACAGCAGTATCAAATGTGTAATTTATATTAGCTTCATCTTGATAATAATCTAATAAATTACTATAATTACCAAACCATATTTTATTTTTATTCGTTGAGGTTTCTAAATATTTACCTAAACTGATTACATTATTTGTTATACGAATATGATCTTTTATACTTAAAGTATCATTCGTATTTATATTATTTGTTTGTAATTCACCTATTATTTTTATATTACCATCAAAATATGCTATATCTTCATTATTTGTATTAGTATTTGATAATTTATTAAGACTTGATATTAGAAATCCTGATATATTATTATTATTACGATACGTATCTATAAGATCGTATTCTATTTGTCCATAACATAGTGTAACTTCGTTAAAAAAGTTAGTTCGAATATCATTATATTTAAAAAATGTTGAATTAAAGTTTGATGTATCGATTTCAGTAAATTTTATCGTTTGACCTTCTGCTATATATATATCCGTTGTGGTAATTGTTGTTGCGTTTATAGTATCAACTGTTATATTATTTAAATCTAAATTATTTACATTTGTTATATCATTACCCATAAAACTTACATCATTATGAATATTTGATATTGTTAAATCAGGTATAGTTGCTTCCAATGTATTAAGATCTTTTATTGTTAGTAATCCATTACTATTCAATGTAAGTATATCATTATTATTAAACTCACAATGCATTATCAATGGACATTCTATTATTATTGGATTTGTATTAATATAATACATTACATCTGTATCATCACTTTTTTCATATAATATATGAATCGTAAAATTAATTATAATAGACTCAGTTCCTCCTGGTATATTGTAAGGACTATAATTATTTTCAATTATATTGTAATATCCGATATTACATCCTATTAAATTATTTTCAAAAATATAACCTTGACCTGCTTTATGTTCATTAGTTTTTTCTAAAATTATTGGTCTGATATCTTCAGTTTTATAAAATCCAATATATACATCTATATCATATTCAGTTATACCATCTTCAAGATTACTTAAAGTTGATTTACATTCATTTGCAAAAATGCTATAGTTATTATAATCATAATTTGTAAGATGTAAGTTTATGCTGGTATTTAAAAACGGATCATTGGTTATAGGATCTATAACCAATGGTGTGGTATTTGAAGACCATATAGCATTTTGAACAGGGGGTAAAAGACCTAAATATATTATATAATTCTCAGTTGTTATATTACTACTTAGTGTTAATTCTAAATTACTAAATATTAATTCTGTTTGATCGTAATTTGTTTTTATTATATTACAATTTGGATCATAATCAACAGTTATATATAACAAAGGATCTTTTATAATATCATATTCTGTATAAGTATCTTTACGATATATATGTAATAAACTATTATTACTATTTTCCCATTTTATTTTTGTATCGTAATCTACTACATTAACTGGATATTTTATATCACCTATTGTAAGATGATTTTTATTATCAATAGACAATGATGGTAAATAAATACTATTTGAATTAATATTAATATTGTTTTTTATATTTATTTCACCATTTTTATTTATTGTAATGGTATTAGCAACTTTTAATATATTTTCCAAATTACTATTATTATTAATATTAATATTAATAATATTAGAACTATCTAAAGTATCCCGAATAATATTAACACTATTTAATAATTTTGGATTATCAAATACACTTTCATTTAATTGTAATTTATTAATTATTATATTACATCCTAATATATTATCTATATTATTTACATATAACGTATCAGTATGAATATTACTATTAAAAAATGTAGTTTTATTTATATCTATAATATTTGATGATAATATAATATCATCATTTATATTTACATTTGATGTATTAATAAGTAGATCATTTTCAATAATTGTATTATATAATACTGCCTTATTCCTAACATTTATATTACTTAAATCAATATTAACATTAAAAGTTATATTACTATCATCAATTACTAATAATTCTTCATTATCTCGTTTAATAACAAAATTACAATTTACAGATCCTATTTGATAATAATTATTAATATTAATGTAAGTTTCAGTATCTATTGCGCTTGTGCTATTTAATTTTAATAATTTGGATTGCGTAGTATCACTTAATGATAATGTGTTAAATTGTGAAGTCATTTATTTTAAATGTATAAACTAAAAATGTTAATATTTTACATTTTAATTGGATTATTATCTGCTTCTATTTCCGCATTTTTTTCTTCATTTATTCCTATATATTATGCTACATTAATTTCAAGTTTATTAACAGAAACTAATAATTTATACGATGTTATGATATCTTACATTTTTTATAAAATATTAGCTAATATATTTGGTGGTATTAGAGGCTTCTTATTTAGCATAATTATGTTTAAACATTCTGCTATAAAAAAAAAACAAATATTATTTAAATTATCTTCATTATGTTTATCATATTTTAATAATAATAATCCAAATGAAACAATCGATTTAATAACTAAAGATGCTAATATATTAAGTGATTTATTTATTTTACATCTTAATATATTTGTTAGAACTACTATACAATCTTTATCAACTATTTATATTTTTTATAATATGAATATTCAATATGATTTAACTATTTTATTATTTATTTTATGTTTTTTTCAATTGTTATTTAATTATTTGTATCACAAATACATTTATCATAAGTTTATACACGAAAAAGATCGCTTGACTAAAGAACAAAATAATTATATTGATGATTATATTCATAAAATAGATAGCTATAAAACTAACTGTTTAGAAAAATCATTAATTACTAAATATATTGATTTAGAAAATCAAATTGGTATTAATAATATTAAAGAAGCCTTTTATTATGGTATTGATCTAATATTATCTAATACATATAATACATTTATAATTTATTTTATAATATCATATGGTATTCGTAATAATATAAGTTTAGTAATTATACATAAATTATTATTATATATAGATTCAATTATTAGTATATTAGAATCATATAGACATATTATAACCAATACTTATAAAAATACTTGTGTTATTAAACGAGTTAGCGATGTATTAAATATTCCTAATAATTCATCAAATTGTATTAAATATATACCTGATTTTAGACCCGATATATACATTAATAATATTACGTTTTCTTATAATACAACGGTTGTATATAAATCCTTTTGTAAATCTATACCATTTGGATCTAAACTTGGTATTTACGGTAAATCTGGTATTGGTAAAAGCACTTTATTAAAATTATTAATCAAAATGTATAAAGTTAATGAAGGTGATATTAGTTTTAATAATATTAATATACAAAATATTGATGATGAGTTTTTTTATAATGACGTAATTGGATATATAGCACAAGAACCTGTATTATTAGAATTAACTAATAATATTCAGTGTGATAGTAATTTAATGAAAGACTTTACAAAAGATATACCAAATACTAAGATGAGTGGAGGACAAAAACAACGATTTACCATTTGTAATATATTAAATAAAAATAGACCTATTGTATTAATGGACGAACCTACATCGGCTTTAGATACTCATAATCAAAAGTTATTTATAGAAATTATAAAAGAAAAGTATAAAGAATATACTTTTACATTTATATTTGTTAGCCATAATTTAGAATTATTAACCGAATTATGTGAGGATATTATATACCTTTAGATCTTGGTATAGATCAACCACCACTCTAATGTTTCTGAATTTGTTATATCACTATAACACGCATAACTTCTAAACTTATTTTTAGTATTTAAACCGGACTTACGTTCTTTATACACTGTTATAGTTGATATTATATGTTTGCCTTTACGAGTAGCACCTGCTGATCTATAGAAACCATCATCATCTATTTTCTTTTTATTTGGACCACGACCATAAGTTTCTTTTGGTAAATTGTCTTTAAACCATTTAAGCATTTTATCTTGAGTATCAAAATCTTTGATTATAGGTTCATTTGATTCTTCAGTATTTTCAAATTGTTCAATGTTATTAATGCTATTAAATGTTCCTTTACTTATAGATTTATTCTCTTTTTTAATATATCTTGTTGTATTTGTATTCCATACAACATCTGTATAATTCATATTATTATCCAATAATTTTTCATAATTATTTATACTCTCAATATTTGTATAACATATACTAATACCGTTATCATCATAACCTGTTAGACGTCCTATAGCACCTTGAATTATACTAGAATCATTTGCTTTATCTGTATATCGTTCATATGAAATACCAATATATGTCTTATGTTGAGTTTTGGCACATCTTAGTATTTCGCAGTAAAAAATAATTGTATGTTGTGATGGTATTATCGTTAACACTGTATTTATATCCTTTTTATCAGTTTCTAAAAAATCCGTATTAAAGACAATACTATCGTTTTTAAATATCGTTGTAAAGTTTGAGATTACTTGTGTCTGTTTTCCTTTCTTTTTACTCGGAACTCTTATTAAATGATACATAGGATTTTTGTATCTTAATATTGAAGTCTTTAATTCATTAACGCTCTCAATAGTTTCAAGTGATTTATATTCAAATATTCTATTTTGTATTAAAAAATCAAGTGTTCCAGTATAACCTTTACCTGTTTGTAAATACAAGGTTTTAGAATGTTCTTTCCATCCTTTTAAATCAATTATGTTTCCATCAGGTGTTGCGGAAAATTGCACTATTTTAATATCATTATCACATAAATATTCTAAATCATAGAAACCACATTCGGTAAATATTTTATTTATTGTTTGATTGTTCTTAGAAGCAACTTGTATTTCATCCATTATTATCAATACATTTTGTTGTTTTTTTATTTTAGTAATAAACTTATCATTCAAATTAGGACGATGTAATATTTGAGATTTTAGTATATTAGGAAAACGATTAATAGTATCAGCTTTCCATTGTTTATCTGATAATCCTGTAATGATATAGATATTTTCAATTGGTATTTGATTATTAGCTGTAAATTGATGAATTGTAGAAATCATACAACCTGTTTTACCACATTGAGTTCTACCATATACACTTACCGCTATAACATTATCATCTTTAAAATAACTAACAATGTTATTTGCTGTATAGATTTGATTATCATATAGCTTGCCAATTTGTCGATTTAAAGTTTTAATGTTTTTAGTTATTTTTGTTATTTCTTCGTTAGTATATTCAACTTCGGTTCGTGTAAATTGAGACATAGTTGTGATGTGGCTTTATGTTATCATTTTTTTTTAAGTGTAGTAGAATTAGTTCTTTTATTTGTTAGTGATTTTGCTTTGGGTTTTCCACTAGGTGTTGCTTTGGTTTTTGCATTTGGTGTTGGTTTGGTTTTTGCACTTAGAGATGCTTTGGTTTTTGCACTTAGAGATGCTTTGGTTTTTCCACTAGGTGTTGCTTTGGTTTTTCCACCGGTTGTTTGTCCGGTTTGTGCACTTGGTTCTTGTTTTTTTTTTGATTTTGCTAATTCTTTTATTTTATTTGTAGCTATAGTATTTTTATTTAATAGGTTATGTAAATCATTATTTGTGTCAAGACAGCGTCGCATAAATTTTTCTAACCGGTTAGCGTCGCTTCGTGCTAGTTCTATTTTTTTTTCTTGAATATTTAATATCATAGTTAGATTATCATGCGTTTTGTCATTAAATAAAAAATTTATATTAGCAATGTAGTTAACAATTTCATCGAACTTGGACAAGCTGGACTTAGTTGCCGAACTTAATTCTACTTCTGGTGAAAGTTTTACGGATGCTACCAACTTTTTATTTTTTTCAAATTCTACAATAAATGCATCTATATCAGCTGTAGTTTGAAATACTTCAGTATATGAAAATGCTCTTTTGTCATTATCCGTATCCGTAATAGGAAAACTCCTATAAAATTCATACGTTTTTATTGCTGTAATCACCATATTAAGTGAGGTGTTTGCATGTTTAATAAACTCATTTATTAAACTATTAAAAGCATTTAGTCGTCCATTATTGCTTTCAACAAACGCCGTTATGCTTGTAATTTTTTTATTAATTTCATAATTAAGTATTTCTTCAGTAAATTGATCAACAGTCATCATATTTGTTAAAGTAGTTTGTGTATTTTTTGAGGGTTCATTACCTTTGTATATTTTCGAGGGTCCAGGATTATCTAAAATATTCATAAACGCATTAATATAATATTTTAGTTGTGTATAATACTGTTTTATTAGATCTTTATGTGTTATGTAATCTAACTTGACCTTAATTAAATTTAATAAATCGTAAAAAAAATTACGTGTTGATTCACACCCTTCAAATTTATTATATTTTCTTAGAATAGCTGCACAAGTTGTAGCTTTATTGTCATTAAAAGACTTTAATTCTAAATCAGCTAAATATAAATGTATTGTTGTTCCGTTAATGTCGTTAAATGTTAGATGTGGTGTTGACTTGTTGCCAGTAAAAATAGATAAATGTATTATTTCATTGCCATTTCTAATTAATTTTAAAAACCCACTATGTTTATCTGGATTGTAATCATATCGAATATATTCATTTTCTGCATACATTGTATTACAATTGCTAAATGCTTCTAGAGCTGTAGTTAGCAACTCTAATACTTCTGGGTGTATTACTTTAATAAGTTTATCTGCAGGATCAATACTTAATTTATATACACCTCCTTTTATTACAAGAGGTTTTCTCAAATATATTTTATTATTTTTAAAATCTATTGTAATATTAACCATTTATTATTATAATTGAAAAATAATTTTTTATAATCTATAAGTTTTTATCACTTTTGTAGGTTTTCTAGTTTCTACAACATTAAATGGTATTAAAATATTTTCAATTATATACAAAAATACATCATAATCAGTTTTATCTGCATATTTTTTCATTAATATATCTAAAATACTATTTAGTTTATCTTTTATTTCTGTCGATGGTGATACACTATTTGAATTACTAAAACTTTCATTTAAAAATGTAGGTATTATTTCACTATAATCTGCTATTTGTTCCTTTTTTCCTGTTATTTCAGTTGCATAACTATAATCATATATCATTATATTATAATTACAAGCTTTTAGATAAAAACTTATTCCATTATATATATATTCATAATAACCTTTCTCATTGTTATTATGCCACAAGAAATTACCACCGTGTATATCTTTATGTAAATTATTTGTTAAAATATGAAAAGAACCTATAGCAATTAAAGTTTGTGCAAAAATATTAAAAAATAATTTAGTATCTTCTAATATGTTTGGTATTAAACCACTTAGATCACCATTTGCCAATTCATTTATACTTAATAATTTATGATTTTCAGATATATTTTTATCACATTTTATTGTTTTATACATTATAGGGAAATGTTTAGATCTTTTTGGTATTATTATTTTATCTCTAACCATTTCCATTATTTTAATTTCATTCATATTATCTGCTGTTATTTTCATAACCTTAGTTGCTATTGGAAATGTGCCAAAAATCTTTGAAATTGATGTTTTATAAATAATGGAATTAGTGCCTTTAGAACTAAATAATTTTTCAAGATGTAAAATATTTTTAACAGTAAAAGTATCTGTAAGTTTTCCTGGTTCTAAACAATCATTGTCTTTTATTGATTTAAGTTTATTTTGAATATAATTCAAATATTTTACACGATTATCTAAACTGTTTTTATCTATAAATAATTTACTACGTAAAAACCTTTGTATCTTTTTTATATCAGTTTCTTGTAAAAAATCTTGAACAAATAAAGATTTTGATTTACTACTATTTGAACTTCTTGATGAATTACTTCTTGAAGATCTACCGGATTTTATTTTTTTATTAATATTGTCTTTAACTTCTTTAACAGAACTCATTTATTATAAAAATGATACAATTATTTTACATTATTATAATGAAACAAATTAAATTTGGAGATAATGAAATATTTGATCATAATGGTAAAGTTAAAAAAACAAGGTTATATCCTATGAAACGTAGTAATAAAAATGAAAAAAATAACATTATATCAAGAAGTATAATACGAAAATATTATAAAAAAATTATACGTAAATTTAAATATTATTATTATAAAAAAATTATATTCTATTATTATTATAAAAAATTAGAATATAAATATAGGTTGATAGTTTCTAAACTTACTGATGACGATCCTATTACAAATGAACTTATTCAAGACGTTATTAATGCATATAATGACGTAATACTTGATGAATATTATTTATAAATGATTACCACGTATCTTTAGTTCCACCATCATATTCTTTAGCATAACCATCTTTAACTAACATTTCATTTATATTAATATTATTTTTGTAAATTATTGCTAAGGGTCTTCCATATTTATCAAAATCACCGAATAATACTTCTATTATATGAGTATTTTTATTTATCATATTTCTAATATCATTACGTGTGTTATTATCATCTATTACAATATCTGTAAGTTTATTTATTAAATAATTACGTGCTTTAAGTCCTAATTCTTTTTGAGAACCACGTAATTCGGGTGTATCAATACCATATAGTCTTACACTGATCTTAACATAATTGAAACCTTCTAAATAAATACATACTGTTATAGTATCAGCATCATATATATCTACTATTTTAGCATCTAGTTTTTTATTTTTTAAAGTAAATCTAGGTGTATTATCGTATGTTTGATTTTCCATTTTTACTTTAATAATTTATTTAATTCATTTTTAAGTATAATAATTATTATTAGTTCAATACAATTATATACATAATATATATTTTTACGTAATAATAAATTAAATATATATATAAAATAAAATGAAATATAAAACATAGTTTGTTTTACCGTATAGTTATTAAACTTTATACAAAATAAATAACATATCATTTTACGAAATAATAAATGTGATATAAAAGCATATTCATATTTATTTATTTTTTGAAACTCATTTGTATAATAAACTAATACTAATGTATTTATAAGTAATAAATAATGAAATAAACTATTATTACCATAATATAATATATGTATTACAAATGTTATAGCAGTTAATAAATCATAATAATAATTTATAATATTATTCCAAAATAATAATGAACATACTATTACTAAAATAGTATGGATATATAAATATTTATCAATTATTATTGTATCTAATAATGGTTGTAATATCCATATAGTATTTATACCTAATATAAGTTTTTCATTTTGAGAATAATACATTTGTTTAATAAGTTAAATATTTATTTTAAATGTATATTATATATAAAATGTCTAATGAGGATGGAACGTCAATTAGTCTAGAACTTATAAAAGAACTTAGAAACAAAACTCTTTACGATAGACCCCCTAAAAGAATAACCTATGAACAATTTGATAAAATGTGTAAAGATGATGAAGTATTGACTATAATGTCTAAAGAACTTAAAAAATCTAAAGCTAAATTGATACAGTTTTGCAAATATTTTCCAATTTTTAAAAAAAATATTCATTTAGAACCTGAAGAAATATTGAATATAATAAAAACTATAAAACAACAAGAAGAATTATTTGAAAGTCTAGATGAACTTTGCGACAGCAATAAATCAAGAATAATTGAATGGCTTGGTGATATTAGTAGTGAATATAATGGTGTTCATAATAATAAAATATCTAATTTATTAACTAAATCAAAAATACCAATTAACACTAAAAACGAATATGATGTATATAATTCAATCTTACAATGGTTTTTAAATAATAAAGAACAGTTTACAGATAGCGATGATCTTGATTTATTTGATAATATACCTTCAACTACTTTTACAACAATATCAAAAGCAGTTATGATGCAAAAAATAGATATTCTAGAAGCTATAAAAAAATGGAAATCAAATCCTAATATTAATCCATATAATGGTAGTATAGTTAAAACTTCTATTGTTTCAAAAAGTAAATACGCAAAATTATATCAAACATTTATTACACATTTAAGTAAAGATTCATCTTTTGAAAAAATTAGAAAACAACTGCCTACGAATCATATATATGTTTTAGAAGATATAGATTATCTTGAAAAACTAAAGCAACAAAATACTGATGAACAAGATGATAAATGGATTGATTTTTTAATTAAAAACAAAAATATAATATATACCAAAGAACAGATACTAGATAAAAAAGGTTATACCGTTTATGACCATTTATTTATGCATTTTTGTTTTAAAAAAAGCGATTCTAGTCAAAATATTGATAAGCAATTTTTTTTATATCAAACTATTGAAAATCAAATAAAATTAGTTAAAGCAGTTGATATGGATTGTTATGAAGTTATTGACAGTATGTTAAGTTTTAAAAGTGAGCAAAATAAGGGTATCAATTTTGAAATTAAAAGAATTAGTGGTGCTGATGCTGGAGTATGGTCTCCACCTCTTTTAAAGTTGTTTATAGATTATATATATGAAATTGCTTACTACATAATGCCTATTCAAAGATTGAATTTATCAATATTTCACGAATATTTTTTATACGGTAAAGAAGAAAAAACTTTATTAAGAAATAAATATATAGATGAAAGCATAAATTTTAATAAACATAGATTAAAAACTATATTAAATATTATATTAGGTTCAATCAATAGTAGTGAGAGAAGAGAGAGATGGGAAGAGGAGAGAGAATGGCTTGGAGCAAGAAATAAAACATTTTTAAAAATATTATGGAAACAAATAAAATATGTAATATCTGAGGAACAAAAATTTATTTATAATAAAAATAATTTACGTTCAATCGAGGCTTCCAGTTCTCGGAAACTTATTTATAATATTAATAACAAAATAAATGATGCTGAAATGAGTAATTTCAAAATGTTTTTTGTTTCTGCTTTGGTTGATATAGAAACAGTTCATAAAGAATCGCAAAAAAATAAGAATATAAAATATGAACCTGTTATGGAACCATATCTACCACCTCCGCCACAAATGCCTAAACCTGTTATAATAAGTCAAGCATTACAAAGATATAGATTGACATCCCATATTGTAGGAAAAAATTCAGAAAAAGAAAAAGAACTAAAAGAACATATTAAAAAAGAAAAAGATTATAAAAAAGCATTAAAAGAATATGATAAAAACTTAAAAAAATATAATGATGAAAATTTAGGTCAAAAATTATCTCCATATTTTTCAGTTACATTATCTCGTGCTAAAAGTGATGTTGGAAAGTCTGCATTAACAATGTTATATACCCCAACAAAAAAAATGAATAAATCATTAACAGAAAGTAAAAAAGAAAAAATATTAGAAAAGTTTGAGAAAGGTTCATATGGAAAAATTAATAAAGGTAAAGCAAAAGGACAACAAGATTTTATGGATTATTGGTTACAAAGTGGGGGAACAGGTAAATTAGATGATGTAAAACTTAAATTAGCACTTGAAGCACATAATCCTAAATTTCTTAAATTTGCTAAAAAAATAAGTTCTTCTGAAAAATCACTAAGACAAAAATATGTAGGTTGTGATTTAAATGTTAATGATCCAATAACACACGATAAATTAGAGAATTTACCATTTGATAAAATAAAATATTTATCAAAAATAAAAACAACATTACCAGATGGAAAAATAATAACACATTGTTATGACACTATACCATTTTATAATTATATATTATCCTGTTATAATAAAAATGAAGAACCAAAAAATTTAGCAATAGGTAGAGAACCATTAACAACTGAACAAAGAAATGAAGTATTTAAAAAAATAAAGTATTTTACTAAACAACCAACATTGAGAAGTAATATAAATATAAACAGAAAATATTTTTTAAAAGCAAAATATAGTGCAATTTCTAAAAATTATAAACTTGAAGCTTTAATTAATATCGGAACAATAGATTTTGATGTAATAAATTATAATAAAATTGATAAACCACCACCACCACTTCGAAGAAGATATCCTTCCGGAATGGATTCTGATGAATATTTACGATACGATAATTATGTAGCTGAACGTAGAGAACGTAGAGCACGTGGTTTTTTTAACGTTACTTCCTCTACTTCTAATTCTAATTCTTCTTCTAGTAGCGCTAATTCTTATGATCTTTATGAAGTCGAACCTACATATTTACATACAGGACCAATACTTTCAAGGGATGATATGTTATTTGAAGATACCTCAGATGCAACAGTTTTATTAATTCAACAAGGAATGTCAAATGGTTCTTTACTTAAATTAACTACTTATCCCTATTGGATACCTGATATTAATACTAATAGACCAACTGATTATAAATTTTTATTATTACCTCCAGATAACTTTAGAACTAACGATGAAATCGAAGAAATAAAAGAAAAAACAAAGGTATTTAATAATAGATTAACAAGACTAGTTTAATTATTCATAATTTATTGTTATGTGTTATAACAACAATTGTTAGCATTAGAGTTGTAAATATACAAATAAATATACTAAATGATATGAAGTAGTAATAGTTAGGTTGATTTCTACGTATATTAGGTATCTCTATTATTGTATAATAATGAATAATATTATATACAGTAATATCATTATCAAAATTATTTGGAGCTATTACTAAATATTTAGGATCATTATTATCATTATATGCTAGATATAACTCTGACATTAATATATTGTTTAATTTAAATCATTTTTAATAATAAAAATGATGACTTTTTGAAGAAAAACTAAAATGACAAATTGGATAGTGCGTATTGGTGATACAAGACATTTTTTTAACACAAATACTAATGTTTGGGGTTTTAATTCTAGAAATAAATATTTTTTAGACAATGCTAGAGAAAATGATAAGCTTTTCTTTGTTGGTAGGAATACTAGATGTAAAATCTGTGCTTTTGCTGTGTTCAAATCTATTACACCAACCGAAAAGAATAATGAGACAAACTTATTTATTTTTATACATTCTAAAACTATGTTTCAAATAATTTGTTAGATGTTCCTTTCTTATTTTATTTTTGATTATGTCTTTAATGACTAATTGTATATCATCATAAGTATTTGGATTTTCCTTTTTGATATAGTGTTTTAACTGACTAAAGAACTCTTCTATAGCATTTGTTTCTGGATGGTATGGAACACTATAAAGTAAATGATTACCACTTTCTTGTATTGTTTGTCTAACTATTTTTGATTTATGTATAACAGCATTATCCATTATTATAAGGTGGTTTTTATATTTGTCTTTTATCACTTCATTATAAAAGTCTATAATATTTTGTGTTTTTACACCACCTTTTAAGTCTTTATAAAGAATATACCCAACTACTTTATTAGCACGTATAGCACATAGCATATTATACCTTTTGAAAGGATACTTATTAGTCTTATAAATTGCTCTTGTACCAGTCTTACTTCTACCATAAGAAGAAGTCATATTTAGATATATAGATTTTTCATCTAAACAAATAGTCTTATCATAGTTGTAATGAGAAAGTTGTTTATAAAAGTTTGTTAAATCATACTTCTCTTGACCTTCTTTCTTTTCAGGATAGTATTTATTCTTCAATCTCTTCCTTGTTATTTTGTTTTGATGTAAAATATTGTATATAGTATGGTCTGATATTTTGACACTGAAATGTTTATCAACAAGTTTAGAAAGTTCCCATAATGTAATAGTTGGGTGAAGTCTAACATTTTGTTTCACAAATAATGTTATTTCAGGAGTTATTTTAAGGTCTTTGTTATTTCTTGGTTTTCTTTCAATCTTACCTTCTCTTTGAAATCTGATTTTCCATTTTGATAATGATTGATATTTACACTTGAATATTTTCTTACAAACATAACGCATAGGTTTATTGTTTTCTAAATAATACTTGACTGCTGTAAGCTTGTAATCATCAGAATGTTGTTTCATTTCTTACTCTAATAAAGCATTTAAAACTTGATTGATTATATTATATAACATTATGGATACTACTAATATAAATATATCAGAATTGATAGCAGAAAATGAAAGACTGAAAAAAGAAAATGAAGAATTAAAAGAGCATCTAAAAAAATATACGTATAGTAATAGTCATAAGAAATATTATGAGACTAATAAAAAACAAGTTATGGAAAATGGTGCTAAATATTTACAAAAACTGAAGGAAGAAAATCCAG